>Ga0080004_1105076_pt1 | contig 25884 bp, 28 predicted proteins | sample WasSprMetagenome_FD_69207 | JGI IMG/M metagenome (GOLD analysis project Ga0080004, IMG submission 69207) | Sulfidic aquatic microbial communities from Washburn Spring, Yellowstone National Park, USA - WS (SPADES assembly) (version 2) | ecosystem: Environmental > Aquatic > Thermal springs > Hot...
GCCTATGAAGAAGCGTTTTATAAACTTACAGATACTCCTACCATTAGATTTTGGAGAAATAATAAAGCCGTTGTTATAGGAAGACTTCAATTCCCAATAACTGAAATAAATGCTATTATTGCAAAGAATCTAGGTGTCAAGTTAGTGAGAAGATTTACGGGCGGTGGTGCAGTTTACCACGATCTTGGCGTCTTAAACTATTCGGTTGTCGTTTCCTCTATAAGCTTAGAGGAGGCCTTTAAACTCGCTGGTGAAGTCGTTGTAAATGTACTACATGAATTAGGTGTTAAAAACGCCTATTATAAACCACTAACTGATATAGATGTTGATGAGTTAAAAATATCAGGTTTAGCGGGTTCAAAATATGGTAATAGAATCATTGTTCACGGCTCTATGCTCATATCCAGTGATAAGAACACTTTGTGGCAAGTATTAAGAGCTTCAAAAAGAGAAGAAGAAATGGTAAAAAAGAAATTTACCCATAGCCGTATAAGACAAGTAATTACGCTAGAAGAGATCTTAGGTAAAGTCGATTTCTCAGATATCACTGAACGCCTCGCATTAACTTTTTCTAAAAAATTAGGACTAATAATAGAACCAAGTCAAGCTACGATCAGAGAATTACTATTTGCAGTAGACTTATATTGGAAAAAATACTCTACCTTAGAGTGGAATCTGACTTATATAAGTGAATTAAAAGAGCTCGCTAGTGATGATGAGTATCAAGCTCTAATGGAAATCAGCAAGCCAAATATACATCAAGACAAAGTAGTGAAAGATCTCATGAAGACATTGAATATTGCAAAGTTTAATACGTAAGTCGATATTGGAACTTACTACATGGCTTATTATAGAACAACTACAATACTACTACATATTACGTCATAAATAATATGAGGAAGAAGGTTATTATCGTGACTTTCATGAACTAATAGTTTAAATAAGATGACTCTCTTTATATACGCTAAGAGTTGATCCTAAGAATCCCTCATTAAACAAAAAGAGTTATATAAATAAAAACCTGTAGTTCTAGTGGATTAAACGGAGAACACTTGACCATAGAACTAGCTCACTTGTTGAATATGATCCTATTAAGCTTGAAAGACCAAATTACACAATGATTTCTCTCCATAACATAAGGTTTGTTGATGTTATCAGCACGTGATGTGTAGTTAAATGTCCTGGTTAATTAATATATTAACTACGCGTGTAATCAATTTCAGCTAGGTGTTTACTAATTGACATTATAGACCTAAATGAGCTCTTAGAGTGTAAGATTATTAAGAGAAATTCGAGATTCACAGTTATAGTTGAAATAAGTGGTGAGAGAGTTCTAGTTTATACTAATAATACTGGTAAACTTGAACAATATTTATTACATGGTAAAATAGGTTATCTTACTAAGAGTAATAGCAGTTCTAGTAAGCTTAAATATAGACTTATCGGTGTTGAGGATTATGGCTATGCGGCGTTAATAGATACAAGACTACAGGAGGAGGCGTTTGAGAAGCTCGTGAACATGGATATTATTCCATGGCTTAAGGGCTACAAGATTATTAAAAAGTATCCTAGAGTAAATGGTAAGATATTTGATCTTCAACTACGTGGCATTAAAGATGAACTTCTAGTTGAGCTTAAGAGTGCTGTATTACGATTAGACGACCACATAGCTGGTTATCCTGATGCTCCAACTAAGAGGGGTAAAGAGCATTTAATACTACTTGGAGATCTAGTGTCAAAGAGCATTTACAAGGGCCTCGTAGTATTTATATGTGGATTACCTCGAGTTAAAATGTTTCAATTATACTGTGATGTAGATAAACAAATAAAACAAGCTGTAGAGTATGCTGCGAGTAAAGGCGTCATCTTCAAGTCTATTAACCTATATTTAGACCCATATAGACGTAAAGTAATAGTAGAGAACTTAGACTTACCAGTTATACTTAAATGCAAACAGTAACTAGTAGTTGAACAGCAAAATTAGTGGCTTACGTGCCAGGTATATGCTGGTATACTCATAAATGCGTTCTATGAGCGTTTTTATACTTTAAATATCATTATTTCAAGCAATAGGTGATTAAAAATTGAGTGCTTCGAGTTCAGTTAAGTATTAATTGTTACCGCACTGTGCTACACATGCTAAGAATTTAATTATTATAGCGGCATGTGATGGTGCGTCAACTGTAGGGCAAGTTGGTAATGAGGTAACAAGGAGATTAACTAAGAGATTTCCTGATATTGTTAGAATGTGCTGTCTTTCTGCTGTCGCAGCTGGGAGTAAAGTGCACTTAGACATCTTTAGAAACGCTAGAGCAGTAATAGTGATTAATGGATGTCAATTAATGTGTGCTTCAAATATATTTAAACAGAGAGGAATACAAATAATATATGAAGTAGTAATAGCTAATGAAGGAGTAAATAAAATACCCTCATTAGACTTTAGCGATGAAGAAGTAGAGAAAATAGCTAGTAAAGTAGTTATAGATTTCCTCTCAAAGTTTACAAATAAATAAGTCACAAACACTATGAAGAAGTAATTACACTGAGAATTATGCAATATATTTAACATTAACAGTTTTCCACCTTCTTCCATATATGTTTAATATTTAGGATTATTTAGACAAATATTCTTTTAGATACTTCTTTGTCATACTTAATTAAGAAAGGGATTTGTTTATGAGTTCTAGTTACTGTGAGTTGTTATGGAGGAGAGCTAAGAGGTTTATTACGAGAGCTGAGAGAGATCTGAGTGAAAGTGATTATGACGGCGCATGTTTTAACTCTGAACAATCTCTTCAACTAGCTATTAAAGCAGTGATCTATAGGCTTTTTGGAGTTAAAATACGCGTTCATAGTGCAAAATCTCTTCTCGCTCAACTAAGAAATATGCTTTATGAGTCTAATAGGCGTGATCTAGCTAATATAATTAGCGATCTAGTCTATACCCATAGGAGAGAGCTTGAGTTACTTGAAGAGAGCTATATTGAGAGCAGATATGGTGAATTTGAGTATTTAGAGGATCAGGGTAGATCTTGTATTAATGTCGCTAAGAAAGTCTTAGAGGTGTTAGAGAAAATTGAAGTGGAATTGGCTAAGACAAGCAATTAATAGATTTGAGTTATTGAAGAAATGGAGAGAGTTTAGCATTATAGTTGCGAAAGCTGCCCGTGAAATTCTCGGAGAAAACCTAGTAACCGTCTACGTTGTGGGGAGTGTTGTTGAAAATAGAGCTACTGTTTACAGCGATATAGATATAGCTATTATTGTAAAAGACCCTAAATTCAAGAACTTAAACACTATTATTGACATTAAACTCAAAGCAGAGGAACTAGGCTTACCAATAGAAGCCCCTATAGATATCAAAATATTAACTAAAGAAGAATTCGAGAGTTACTTAGGAACACTCTATAAGAAAGCTGTTGAGGTATCAATAACTAGCTAATATTGCTCACTTCACTAATTCACATTCTCCCAGAGCACTTATACATTCCTAAAAGCTTTTTTCGACTAATAATCTAATTTACCGCTATTAACATGAATATATTTCAAGGCTCTAAGATACTCAACTTCTTAGAGTTAGTGGTGTTTTATAGTGGATGAGAATAGACATTATACTGTTAAATTAGACTATGAGAAGTGTGTTCATTGTGGTTTTTGCACAACTGTTAATACTTGTCGCTCTCTAAATATGTGTATTGGTTGCTTATCATGTTATTGGGCTTGTCCATATGAAGCTAGAATTCTAGTTAAGAGTATACTTAACATAGATAACCCTGTGACAATATACGTTGATGATAAGCCGTTTAAAGTACCACGTAACATCACTGTCGCTAAAGCTCTCGAGTACATTGGCTTTAAATTCAATCCTCCAGGGTTTAAGAGACCTAGTCTCGCGTGTAAAACTGGTGGTTGCTGGGCTTGTACACTACTAATTAATGGTGAATTAGAACGCGCCTGTATAACACCTGTTAAGGAAAATATGAGAATTAAACTTAATATCGAGGAATATAAGCCCTTAAGAATAGTTCACGGGCCAGAACCCCACATAGTTGGAGGTAAGGGAACACCATGGTGGGAAGTTAACTATATAGACTATGTTGAAGCCGCCATATGGGTTGCTGGTTGTAATCTTAGATGTCCTCAATGTCAAAACTACCATGTAACATATGATAACGTATCAACACCAATGACACCTGATGAAGCTGCTAAGCTTGTAGTCTATTGTCACAGGAAACATCATACTAGGGGTATTGCTATTAGTGGTGGTGAACCTACAATTAACCGTGAGTGGCTTATAGAGTTCTTTAAAAACGTCACTAAGAGAGTAGATGTAAAAGTGAGAAGACATCTCGATAGTAATGGAACTATTTTAACACCAGATTACATCGATGAGCTTGTAGAATCTGGTTGTAACAATATTGGCGTTGAACCTAAATGCACACGTATAGAAACATATATGAAAATTACAGGTATAAGTGACCGAGAACTCGCAAAGAAATATTTAAAGACAGCTTGGGAAGCTGCTAAATACATCTATACTAATTATAGAGATAAAGTCTACTTGGGGATAGGCCTCGTATTCAATAGAGAACTAGTCTCACTCGAAGAAATAGCTGAGGCCGGAGACAAGATCGCTTCAATAGATCCCGAAATACAAGTCACAGTATTAGATTACTTCCCGACTTTTAGAAGGAGATGGTTAAAAAGACCATTAGCCAACGAAATGCTTGAAGTTAAACGTATCTTAGAGGAAAGAGGCTTAAAGACAGTTATTGTACAAACTGAACGCGGACATATTGGCCCGGGGAATAGAAGTTTAGGATACTTCTACTAGTCTATAACACTAACAAAAGGAAATCACACAGCGAGAGTCAAGAACGCTACAAAAGCTATCGCTAGAACAATATACATGGGTATTTTTAATACTAAGAACAAATCAATCAATATCAAAGTCGCCAATAGCAATGCTAATCAGCCAATACAACAAATTGTATTGAAGTAAAGTTAGATAAAGTATGCTTTAAACGTGTCACTTTTAGTGCGCGTAAAAAAGTCTCTACATTTAGTTTCTTCTACTAAGATCAGAGTTTTAAAACATATATTTTTGCTGGTAGCCCACCATGCATAACTTTTCTCGCGTGTAGTGTTATTATGCCTTTTTTTGCTACTACTTCTTCAAGTTGTTTTGTCGACGCAGTAATTAATACTACTCTTACTCCACTATATACTTCTCTGAGAGTTCTAAGTATTGTCTCATAAAATAAGCTTATTTTCTTTAAATTGTGTGATCTCATGCCATAAGGCGGGTTTGTAACTATGAGTTCTGCTCTTATATCTCTATATGTTTCAACCCTAGTTGAATCTCTATTAAACACTTTAACAGTATCTGCTACAAGAGCGTTTTTAATGTTTACTAATGCTCCTTCGAAGTGTTTTGGACTAATCTCAACGCAGGTGATATCGTAGTTGTTTTTATTAATAGACTCTAATAGCCTTACTCTCACAGCACTCTCAATTTCAGGATTATGTAATGGTAACTTAGTGAAGTAATAGTCTTTTCTAAAAAGCACTATTGGGTATTTCCTGGCCATATGAGCTGCTTCAATAGGTATTGTAGCACCACCACATAGAGGATCTAAGAGGGGTTGATTACGATACTCACCTAGCTTTAACATTGCTGCTGCAAGTGTAGTCTTTAAAGCTGCTGGGTGATTATAAATCCTATACCTTCTCTTATGTAGTGATTCACCCGTAGTATTCACACCTATTAAGACCTCATTAAATCTTACAAAAACATTGATCTCTACATCTGGCTTATCTAAGTTAACTCTTAATTTAACACCATGAGCCTCCATGTATGAGTCTATTACAGCTCGACCTACAACTTTTGCAATATCAATACTCGTGAAGCCGTGTTCACCTATACGCTCACATCTCACAGCGAAAGATTTCTCAGGCGTAATTATATCAGTATAGTCAATGTTTTTTGCAACTCTATATATGTCCTCGAGAGAATTAAAATTCTCGCGAGCAAGTAATAAGTAGAGTTTATTAATAGTCCTCGCAGAGTAGTTTACAATATACATAGCTTTTATTGGAGCTCTGAAAAACACCTTACCAACATCAATATTAACTTGTAAGCCCATATCCTCCTCTAACTCCTTAGCAGCAACATCTTCTACTCCGAGAGGAGTGGTTACAAACCAATCCACTAGAAAACCCTCTAGTATTATACTTCGTATATGTCCATTTAAATTGAAACTACTTAGTAATAGATGTAAAAGCTATAGATGACTAGTTTTATGACTTAACTACTTCTCCTCTCTGCTTTCTTCTTTAATCTCTTCCTCGCTTTCAACTGTTATTAATCCAACTACGCGGTCATGTATGTCTGTGGCCAGTATATCTAATAGAGCTATTAGTGCTAGCTCTTCTTCTAAGTTTCTCTCATTTTTCAATAGTAATTTCTTTGTAACATCAAATATTCTCTCAATGATCTCTTTATTTCTCTCAGGCTCTGCTAAAGCAGTTAAATACCTAGATCTTAGCTCATTATAAAGCGTATCTAACTCATCATAGAGGTCTAAAGCATCATCTTCTGAGAGCTCAAAATATTTATCTAATTTCTCAAGTATACTTTTAACACTGTTCACACTCATACACCATTAATCACATAATAAACTAAAACACTTATTAGATGAATCCCACAGACTTCACTCGACAGGCACTATATTATAGGAGGGCAAAGAACTGTGAATTCTAGTCTAGCTAGTATAGTAGGGGGCAGTAACGTTTATTAGGTTTTTTTAGGGTTGTTTATTGTTAGTTATGAGGGGCAATGCCCCGATAAATCGGGCAACTCTCAAGGGGCTCGTGCCGTTGGCCCCAATGCCCAGCGACCCCGCTCCCAGAGGTAACAGTGCTACCAGTGAAGGAGTGGGCGAGGAGAAAGCCCCCAGATGAGACCTTGAAAACCCCGAAATAAAGGGAATGACCATCTAGGGACAAACGGTTTGAAGTAACATTGTTCTTTCGAATTATTCTTAAGAGTTCTAAGTTACTTTGAGATATCGTTATATTATGTATAGTACGTATGTGCTAATAGAACTTTTTCTCTATCTAATGTTCTCGTAGATATGAAGACTAATATAGTTGAGAGTACTAGTAGTACTAATGTACACCCAGCTACTACTAATTGATCTCTGTACACGTATGCTTGAATAGCAAGTATACTGTGAGTATAGGGAACTACTAGTAGTATTTTGAGTAGTGTTGAAGGCAACTTATAAAAGTCAATTATCCAGCCTGCTACGAAGAACGCTAAGCCTAGTGTTGAAATTAGACTTGCAACACTACTAGCACTCTTAATACCCCTAGTCCTCGAGATAAAAGGTAGTGATATTGAAGTTGTAGTTAAAATCGTTAAGAAAGATATAACAGCGTGGAGGAGTATTAAGCCCGGCTCTAAAACACCTAAAATAAAACCTCCAACAGCCGCCATTAAAACTGCTACGTAAACATATAGACCCATAAGGTCTGATATGGCTGCTATTAAACCTACAATTGAAGCCGCTAAGACTTTTACAATGAGAAACTCTGTAAGTCCAAGTGGTGAAGCTAAAAGCATCTCCATGGTCTTCCTCTCCCTCTCACCAATAATACCATCAATAACATATGAAGATGCTGGAGTCACAACGAAAGAAAATGAGAGTATTAATAGCTTTGCTATAAATGGTCTCCAAATATCTTCAATTTTAGCAGGTTCACCATGCACACCTATATATACTGGAACTTTAACTTGCACAGGATTTCTCACAGCTTCTACACTATAAGTACTTATACCAGCTTTCTCTGCTAGTGTAGAGATCTTTAGCTCCGAGATCTCTGTGGAGATAGTAGATATAATAGACCTCACAGTATTCTCAGCAACATCTACCTGCTCACTACTAATACCAGCACGCTTAATCACCTCGATAAATGCAACTCTATCTAGACTTGTCACATTGTTAGTAAAGCCTCTTGGAATAACAACTATGAGGTCTATACTTGGATCTCTCAGCACAGATTTGAGGTCGTGTGTCTCTGAGACATTATAGCCAGCTTTACTAAGCTCGTTATAGAGTCTTGAAGTAACATTAAGAGCTATTTCAGATTCTTCATCTACGTTAACTATACTTATAAATACTTGTCTCTGTGTTAAAAGTAACACTGTGACTAACCCAATAGCTGAGAGTGCTAGTGGTGGGAGTAGTAGTGTTACTAGTAGTGCTTTTCTATCACGAGTAAACTCTTTAAGCTCTTTCCAGAGAAAAACACTAAGCCTAGTAGTGTTCACGGCTAAGCTCACCAACAGCTTTTACAAAAACCTCTTCTAGATTAGAAGCATTATATTTCTCAATGAGTTCTCGCGGCGAACCCTCATCTACAATAACACCCCTATATATTAATCCAACACGTGTACACAAATACTCTATTTCAAGCATATTATGACTACTAACAATAATTGTTGCACCTGTCTCTAATACATATCTTTTAATAGTATCTCTTACATTAACACTCGCGTGAACATCAAGCCCACTTGTAGGCTCATCTAGTAGTGCCACTCTAGGCTTTCTCATTAAGACTATTGCTAGTAAAAGTCTTCTCTTCATTCCACGACTATAGGTACTTGCAAGATCTCTCAATCTACTACCAAGTTGTGAGAGCTCTTCACCATATTTAACAACATCTTCTCCTAATCCATAAATCTTAGCGTATAATTCGAGGTGCTCGTATCCCGTTAATAAATCATATGTATTAGCGTCTTCAGGTAAATAACCAATATATCTCCTAGTTTCTTCAAAATCCTCGTAGGGGTCATATCCATAAACTCTTACAACACCTCTATTCGGCTTTACAAGCCCAGCTATTATTCTGAGGAGTGTTGTCTTACCTGAACCATTAGGTCCCACTAAGCCATAAATCTCTCCTTCATAAACTCTCAGTGAAACTCCTCTAAGAGCCTTCACTGAACCATATTCTTTATAGATGTTCTCAGCGGAGACGGTAATACCCTTCAATAGAAACACCAAGTAGAATTCTACTAGAAACGGTTATATACTGTAATACCGCATATAGAGTGAAAAAGGGTGTTTTACTACTTGTCTAGTTTAACTATTACTGAGAGAATAAGGTTGTTCTTAGAGAAATATGGTGATAAGGGATTACTTGTTCTCAGAGTGGCTTTTGAGTTAGCTCAAGATCCATACATAGATCACAGGTTTGGTGATTTTAGTTTTAAACACCTAGTTCTCAAATTACAAACACAGGGTTTTAAATATAATCCAGTAAACTTACTCAGAGTATTAGAAAAAGAGTTTGGGGTTATAGAGAAGTCTTATACTTCATCAAATCAAACATGGTGGAGATTTATAGACTTTGAAGCTGTGAGGAGTGTTCTCAGCGAATATTATGGTGTCTCATATGAAGATCCCAGGTTAAAATACCTATTAATTAAATATAAGAGTCTTGAACCTACAAGTATCCTTGACACATTGAAGAGATTAACATCTAAAGATGTACTCTCCGCGGGTGATAGAGAAGTATTTAGAGATCTAGTATTTAATGTATTAGACAAGATTGTTGAAATTTTAAGTGAAATGGAGAAATATGAAGATGTATTTGCAGCAGAAATAACTGTTCTAAGAGAGATTTTAAACTTAGCTGAATTAGTGTCAAATAAATTAACCTCTAGAAGGAGTAATATGATGAGAGTTGAGGATATAACTGATGCTCATCTCAGAACTAGCTTACTCAAAGATACTCCCAGCTATAAGAGGAATACTAGCTCATAGGTTAATAGCTAGTGGTTTAAGTCAGAGGAAAGTAGCAGATTATCTTGGAGTCTCACAGCCGATGGTTCATAAACTCCTACAAAAACCTCTTAATAGCTACTACGCTACTTTAGAGAGGCTTAACCTCACTAGATCTCTCGTGGATTACTACACTGATCTCCTCGTATACCTGGCTATTAGAGGTGACTATGAGAAATATACTTATATGTCATTTACAATTTTACACCACTTAGCTCTAAGAGCCGTTTGTTCGATTTATAGCTATAAATTCATAGAACTCTGTTCTAGCGATGTACTAAGAGATCCAAATATAGAGTACTATAAGGGGGTATTATTGAGAATTATGAGTATTAAGGGGCTTGAAAAAGTAATTCCAGAAGTAGGTTCAAATTTAGCCTATGCTGTTCAAACACCTTCAAGTCTCAGTGATGTTATTGGGTTAAGTGGTGGTATTGTAAAGACCATTGATGGAGTAGTATTCTATGGCGAACCCATGTATGGTGGTAGTAGACATGTTGGTAGAGTATTAGTTGAAGCATCAAGATTTAATTCTCAATTGAGATTTTGCTTTAACATTAAGTGTACAAATAAGTTGAAAAACATCCTCGAAGAGAAGGGATATAGTGTTGAAGTTACAGGTCCACATTTAAGAGAAGAAGATTTTTGGAGTGAAATAGTTAAGGCTATATCTAAAAAGCCAACTGCTATCTGCGATCTTGGAGGGCTTAGATTAGAGCCTATAATGTATATTTTCACTAAAGACGCAGTAGAACTAGAGAATTTATTAAAAATAATTATAGGTGTTGCCTAGTGAGTAGAGATCCACAGATATGTATTATTGGCGGGGGCTCTGTGGGATCTGTTCTAGCATACTTCCTACATAGAGGTGGTATCCGAGAAATTCCAGTATATTATGCATCACGTGAAAGTGTAATAGAGGTTGAGAGTCGGAGAGGAGTAGTTGTCATTGAGAAGAAGAGTGGTACTGAGTACTTAGTACCCATAAAGCCTAGACATTACTCTCAACCAGTAGATCAATGTGTATTTGTATTAAACGCTGTTAAAGCTATTGATGTTCCACGTAGCCTTGAATTAGCATCAAAAATAACTCGTGAAGACGGAGTAGTAATTATGTTGCAAAATGGTTTTGGTAGTCTAGAGTTAGCAGAAGAGAAACTCGCTGGGTTGAAGGTAGCTTGTGGTGTTGTATATTTTGCATCTGAACGTGTTAGTAGAGCTCGAGTTATCTACTATGGTGGTGACGCCTTATTAGTGGGCTGTAGGAGAAGGCCTTGTGGAGAGCTCTTAGCGCTAGCAGAGATCTTTAAGAGAGGTGGTCTAGATTTTAGAGTAGTTGATAACATTGACCATTATAGGTGGATTAAACTCGCCTTTAACTCCGTGGTAAACCCATTAACAGCTATTACGAGATCTAGGAATGAAATTGTCCTCGAGGAAGAAGGTGTTAAATTAGCTGAAATGATTATTAGAGAGGTCTGTGAAGCAGCAAGACTTCACGGATACAACTTAGATCCTACACGACTAATAAAACACATCTTCAAAATGCTAGAGGATTCCAGAGAAAACTACTCTAGCATGGTGCAAGACATATTAGCTGGTAGAAACACGGAAATAGACTATATTAACGGCTTCATAGCGAGAACTCTGGGTGAAAGAGGATTAGTAAACACCGTATTGACACTACTAGTAAAACTCATAGAGAAGAATAGGGGGCGCGGAGTTAAAGGATAAATAATGTGGAAAAAACTTAATCTCTCTTAGTTAATAGACTACTTTGCTGGTTTAGATGCTCTTTCAAGCCATTTCCTTACTTCTTCGACTTCTTCAATTGGCACAACGTGTTCTTCGTAGCAGAACCACCAGTCATAGCACTTAAACTTCTTTAATCTCTCCTCAGCTTCAGCCACTGTTCTCGCAGGTGGTACTATTACAGAGTCTCCTACTAGCTCATTGTTTGGCCAATTTGCTGGTAATGCTCTCCCATATTTATTATTCAACTGGAGTACTTTTAGAAGTCTCAATATTTCATCTATATTTCTACCAGCTTCTTGTGGATAATAAAGTATGGCTCTTATAATGCCCTCAGGATCTACGATAATAACTGATCTCACTGTGTGAGTAGCTGATTGAGCATGGAGAAATCCTAGTTTCTTAGAAACCTCACCGCCGGGATCAGCTATTATTGGAAACAGTATTTTCACTCCAAGATTCTTCTCAATCCACTCAATCCATTTAATGTGTGAATATGTGCTATCAACACTTAAACCCAGTAATTCGGCATTTAATTTCTTAAAGTCTTCATATCTCTTAGCAAAAGCTACAAATTCAGTTGTACATACCGGTGTAAAGTCTGCTGGGTGACTAAATAGTATAAGCCACTTACCTCTATATTCATCTGGTAGCTTTCTAATACCATGACTTGTTTCAACTACAATTTCTGGAAATTTCTCTCCAATTAGTGGTATTAGTCCAGGCATTTCTAACACACCTAGTTTTACCTACTTTATAGTAGGGTTTATAAATCTAATTGTTAGAAAAATTAACCTATAAGTTCGCAGTTTTCCGGAGAATATTGTTTACGAACTAGTTGAGAGCTCTATGTTTACTTAATATATTACTCAGGGACTATGTAGAGTCTTTAATAAAATAATTTAAGTGTTAAATGTAGAGTTTAACTTTTACAGTTAACTATGGTTCTATCTAATATGTTCTTTGCAGCTTTACAAAAATCACACATGGAAAAAGCCTTTCCACCCGCAATTTGCTCAGCGAAGTCTTCGATAAGACTACGTAGTTCACTATTATCTAACACTGTGCTGAGAAGTCTAGGTTTTCTTCTGCCTTGAATTACGTAGTTTAGGAGGGGCTGTGATATTTGTACACTCCTAGCTGCTCTTAACTGTGTATATTTATATTTCTTCACAAGATCCAGTGCTATAGCAACTCTAATAGCCACTGAGTATTTTCCAACAAATTCTTCGCAATAAGCTTTTTTCAACACGGAAAACCCACCACTAGGCCTTAGTTAAAAATAGTTCTAATAAGTACTAACGCCTACTAACAATAACAATGATATTGTATCCTTAATAAACTTTGAAACTATTTCTAAACACGAATACTTAAAGTTTAGAGAAAAAATATTAGTGTCTTTTTACACTTAAAGTCCTATATGTGAGGTGTTTATAGTGCCTAAGAAGAGAGAGAGTCGTGGTCGTAGGAAAGGGGATAAGGGGTCTGTTGAGAGGATTCAATGTGATCAGTGCGGTGCAATGATACCTGCAGATAAAGCTATATGTGTAACAAGAATGTATAGTCCTGTTCCGCCAGGTCTTGCAGAAGAGTTAGAGAAAAAAGGAGCTATAGTAATGAAATACCCCGTTAAGAAGTGTTATTGTGTTTCATGTGCTATATTCCTAGGTATTATTAAAGTGAGACCTGAGGAAGAGAGAAAACCGAAAGTTCCTACAGTGTAGTATTAAAATATATATTACTCTAAGCTCATTTACATGAAATATTGAGGGTGTAGGAGTTTGCGTATTAGTAAAGTAGTAATTGTAACAGCTGATCACCACCCTTACCATAAATTCTGGTTAAAATTAGCTGATAAATTGAGTAAAATACTAAATGTACCACTAGATGTTAAAATAGAAGACTACGTATACCTAGTTGAACATGGCGATAAAGACGAGCTCGGTATGTCTTGGCTACCACAAATACTGGTTGAAACAGATGACGGCAAAGTACACTGGCTATTATCACAACTACCATTAAATGAGAAATTAGAGCCAAGTGAAGAGAAGGCTATTAGCGAAATGATAGAAAAACTACGTAATTTAGGATTTGAAGTACCAAAATTAGAGTAAAACAACACTCAAAGAACACTCGTAGAAAGCACTTTTAGTTACTTTTAAGAGCTTTAACAATACATTTTTTCCAGGGGCAGTTAAATGGTCTACGTCCCCTACGTCCCCACACCCTATGCTGTTGTTAGAGCTATGCTTAAACTAGCAAATACTAGTCCTCAAGACGTTGTCTACGATCTTGGGTGTGGCGATGGCAGAATACTACTGATCGCTGCTAAAGAATTCGGCGTAAAGAAAGCTGTTGGTATAGAGAAAGATCCTGAGAGATATAAAGTAGCATTAACACGTGTACGTGAAGAGGGCTTAGAAAACAAGGTTGAAATTAGACTAGGAGACTTCTTTGATGAAAATATTAGCGATGCTACCGTAGTCACAATATTTCTCCTCACATCTGTAAATGAATTATTAAAACCTAAATTTGAACGAGAACTTAAACCAGGAACTAGAATAGTAAGTCACGAGTTTAGAATTCCAGGGTGGAGACCTGAAAGAGTAATTGATGTGAGAGATGAAAATGGACTTTCACACATAGTCTACTTATATGTTCTAGGAAGACACTTGTAAAACCCTCCTAGCAAATATAATATAACCTGTATGCCCGATCATCCTTGTTTTTGGCCTTACAGCATCTTTTTCAACACTATACTCCCTCAATAAGACTTCATAAACATGTATATCTCGAAAAACACCACTCTCTCTGAGAGCTAATACTGTCTTTTCAACTTGATTTACTGTGGGCACATAGGCTAGTAGTGGTGATGAGGGTTTTAAAGAAATACTCACAGTTTTAATAGCATTCCAGGGGTCTGGGATATCAAGGAAAAACGCGTCTAGAGAGTCCACGTCAATACCCTCTCTTACATCTCTCTTAGAGAGAATAACTCTGTGTAATAGCCCAGCCATCTCTAGGTTTCCACGTGCTACTTCCAGAGCTCTCTCTGAGATGTCATATCCATATAGTCTACCCTCATCACATATAATTGAAGCTATTGCTATTGAGAGAGCGCCACTACCAACACCAGCCTCACCTACTCTACTACCACAACCTATACCCGAGAGATATATCATGAGGGCTGCGTCTTTTGGATATATTATTTGCGTTGATCTCAATATTCCATAGAGGTAGTCTTGGCGGAGAGGTTTTAATAAATATGCTTGAACACCAGTACTAGTCTTAACTGAAGAACCATATGGTAAACCTATGAGAACATCATGACTAATAAACCCCTTATCAGTCCCTAAAACCCTGCCTTTCTCTAATTTCACAGTAAATTTCCTTTTATCATCAATATAAACTAATACGCTTTCACCTTCACGTGTAGTATTGAGCATTATACTCTACACCATTATCAATAGTATTGTGAGGTGTTTATTTTTGAATAATAAAATAGCCAAATATAGAAACCCTAGATCAACATTATTTTTACTAAGCCCCGGTGTCATTCATCATTCTTCAGAAATACCAGCTCTCAGCACACCGAAATAATAGTTTTACGAAGATGCTTATATAGGTTTAATACTGCTATGAATTAAAATGTGAGGTGTGCTTATGACTACGTTTCTAATGCCAATAAAGCCTAAATTTGCCTATAGAATATTTACTGGAGTTAAAAAGTATGATTTAAGAAAAACCTGGGAGAGCACGCCTATAGTTAAACGTGGTGATAGAGTAATTCTATATGTTAGTGGTAGAGTTAAAGCATTCATGGGTGAATATATTGTTGGCGATGTTCTTGTAGGCTCCCCTGAATATATAATTAGGCTTCTCTCTAGAAACCCGGCAAGTGGTGTTGGTGAAGAAGACTTTGAATATATAAGAGGATCTCCATTAGCACTCGCAATGGAGATAACAAATCCCTTAGTCTACGTAAAGCCTATTGAATTAAAATGTGTACTTAGAATCCTACCTGATTTCAATCCTCCACTTAAATTACAGAAGCTGGATGAATATGAACCAATATTAGTAATGCTATTTGATAAAGTGAGGTTAAGTAGTATTTAACTCATTTTCAACTAAAGAGAAATATTTAGTGTTTAAAAAGAAACTATTCTTCTCTAAACCATAGTTCTTTTCTTAAAAGGTCTCTTATAGCGACTCTTATAACCTCACTCCTATTCCTATATCTCCCAATTTTCACGAGTTCATCGATTCCCTCAACATAGAGCTCTGGTAGTTTAACAGTAATCAGTCTTAATTTAGGTCTTGTCGTAGTCTTCACGTACACCTTGACACCAATTTACAAATGCTATGTGTGTTTGTTTAAAAAGAGCTAGGTTAAGAAGATCTTAGATATTATACCTGAAATTACCCGTATCCACTCTCCTAATGCTTCTCTAACAAGTTCTTCACGTGGCAATATCTTCGTGAAAATAAATGCCAGGTTAATATAGACTAGTGGCGTGAAGTGAACAGCGTAGAAACTATACTGTGATCTACCACCAATAATCCATAATCCAATATAACCTAACAGTGTCCCCAGGAATAATAATACTATGTAGCCATATACGCGTTCACGCGTATATAGTAATGGTGTAAAGAGTATTAATAGTATTAGAGAGAGCGACCATAGTGGATAAAAACCCGAGGCGTAGAGAACACTTCCATCAGGGTAAATGTAGAGTGGAAAACTATTTAAGCCTATAAACCAATCCCAAGGAGCCGAGCTTATAGGACAACCTACTCCAACACACTTAGTACTCGCATGCCACTTCACTGCACCAATGAGTGCATAGTTAAACCACTGTGTAATTCCCATATAATTCATTACTGGTATTGACACTATTACTAGTAGAGATGTGTAGAGTATAGCTGAGAGAGCAGTATATTTTACTAGAGACTTAATAAAAACGAGGACACTTCTACCCCTACTTACAGCATCTTCTCTAGCTACTAGTATTATTAATGGTATAGTTGTAAATAGTGCTGAGGCTTTAAAACACCCTCCAATAAGTGTTGTTAATAAGGCCTCTCTATATCTTCTCTGAATAGTTAAATATAATGCTATAGTTGTAAATAATGCCACATAGCCATCTAATAAAGCTATACTAAAAAGAGCCCTCGACATAGGGTCTACAAGTACTAGTATTGATGTTATTAGTGAAGCTAAAATATTCCCTGTGATCTTGTGGACTATTAAGAAGACTAAAACTACTGTTAATGCACCAGTCAATATAACTGGTATTCTCCAGTAAGCTGGGTAATCACCTATATAATACATAATTAGCCCTATCAGGTATTTCGCTAGTGGTGGATGCTCCCAGTTAATAAAGTTATTTATATCTTGTTTATCAGGCAAAATCCAGCCTGGAATAACGTCAACTACACTATCACCAAGACTTCTAATGAATAGTTGAACAGAATTCCTCTCACCAGACACATAGATCGCACTGAGATTTCTAAGCTCTGTGTTAATAGTTAAATTTAACTCTCTTGCTAAACTCAATAATTGCTGAGTACTAGGTTTAACTTTAAAAACTACTGTAGCATTGTATACGCTAACAGGCTGCTTTGGCTCTAATTTAAAGACTTTAACCAGTATTACACGTGAAGCTGATACATACCATACTTCATCTGTTACATAACCTCCTCCACCACGCATTACTTCAAGCTTGTAGAGGTCGAGTGCAATACTGCTATATATATAAATGGATATTGCAAATAGTATTGTTAATATAGCTATGAACACTACTCTCTTATATTTACTAATAGCTTGCACTACGCCTCACACTTTTAAGCTTAGAAGCTTATTTTATCTTTAATACTTAAATCTCACTAATTAACACTTTGTGTATAATTATGAAGATTACTGTATTATTTGTAATCGCCATATTGATATCTGCACTCATATATATGCCTGGAGACCTGCAGAGAGCTGTATTTGGTAGAACAGTGATTGGACCACTTAGATCAGAGTTTATTGAGAGCTTTTTAAGCATAAGTTACTCTGGGAAGTGTATAATGCCTTATTTTGATTATAAACCCTTATTAATTGATCAAGGTCTTCCAGCACCACCATTCTACGGGTTTATTTGGGCTTTAACAAGCTACTTGAGCTGTGTCATGAACGCGTCTCAAAGAGGCTTCTTTACTACTATAGTATATATTGTACAAGTAGTTTTAGTATTATTATTTATTATTCTAATAGCACAATTCATTAAGGACATTGAAACCTCTACTATTACACTAATAACTCTCATTTTTTGCGGTATGTATAGTTTAGAAATAATCTCAATACCACTAGTATTACTCACTGTGAAAAATGCTCTTAGAGGAGACTTCGTGAGATCTCTTCTCTATGCTGGATTAGCCTCATGTATATCATACTTTAATATAATAATATTAGCGCTCTTACTATTCTACACTCTACGTGAAAAATACTTTAATAGTAAGTGTGTTATAGGATTTTTACTCGGGTTGTCACCATATATTATACTATTAATAGTTAAGCCTGAATATTATAATTGGCTATTTACAAGTATACTTAGACCCTATACACCTCTCAGCATCTATAGGCTTATTAGTAGTTTCCTAGGTGAAGAACTATCATATAGGATTAGTATTATTATATGGCTTACTCTACTAGTAATTACTCTTGCATTAACACCTAGAAGCCTAGAGAAGATAAGTAGACACATCTATAGTGTACTATTAGTTCTCTACACACTACACCCATATAGCTATCCTCAAACACTACTCTTAATTCTATTCACAGGTCTAATAGCTCAAACACTAAAACCCGAGAAATTCTACTTAACACTAGAAGTAATTAACGCAGCCACAATAATATTATATCTTAAAAGCACAAATCCCCTCAATATCGAAGACCCCGCCCAAATAGCTACACAAGCTAGAAACGCAATATTACTCGCAGACACAACTATAACACTTACAACAATATATAGAGAACACGAAACATAATCTTAAAAACCAACTAAGAATAAAAATTACTATTAGAGCCGGGGTCGCCTAGCCTGGTAGGGCGCCGGCCTGCTAAGCCGGTGGGGGATTCCCCGCGCGGGTTCAAATCCCGCCCCCGGCGCTCTTGCTTGCCGACCTTATAATTACACTTAGCCGGAGATGTTGTATTCACATACCTAGCATTATCAAGTAATTCTTTGACAAGCTTTGACATTAGAAATGCTTTAGCTCATTCTCTCGCGTTTTTACTCATATCGTCTCTTTTCTCAGGATTTTCAACTAGTTCCTGTATGGCTTTCAAGAATCACGAATAAGAGATCCTTCACCGTTCTCAGCTTTCTCATCAATCTTACTACAGCTACAGGGTTTTTCCTAGTCTCTATGGTTCCGAGATACTTCACTATGATCTTATCCTCTGGTACGTTATACTTTTCCTTAAATAAGTCTGGTTTAACTTTATCAATAGCTTGGGCTCTTTTATTTCACTAGCCCAGAGTGCGATCACTCTACCGGATTAATACTTGTGACTATTAAGATATCTACATCACTTGATAATAGGGTATTTTCCTTCAGCAACACTACCAAACAAGTAGACCTCTACCCCTGGATCAATTCTCTTAATAACCTTGACAATTTTCTCTAAGTATACCATTAATATTCTCGAAAATACTCCTTCTCTTCTCAGCTTCTTCTATTAACAACTCCTCCCACAATACTCATCACTTCTCTTACAAATGGTAAAGTCTCTTAGCTTTCTCTTCACTATATTCTCTAACAATATGTCTCAATGTAATATATGCATCTTCGAGAACACTAGCTCAATAATATATTCAACTAGTACGTGGATAATCAACTCCTAGTTTTAAAAGAGACAAACTTTTAAGTATAGTTGAAGAGCTTGTTCAAAGTAGAAGACAACTAGATCGTAGAAACCTTTCTCAATTTCGAATTTCAACTGTTATCATAAATCTCTTAGAGCGCTCAACGAGGTAATCATGCTCATTATATCAACAACTCTAATCCCAAACAATAGTTAGCGACGAGCATAATAAATGCTTAGATTACAGTTAATATGGGTGATTTACACGTCTACTCAGCGATTTATATTTGGACCCATATACTCTAGGAGACTTGGTAGAAGTCTTGGAGTTAATAATGTTCCATATAAGACTTGTTCCTATAATTGCATATATTGTCAACTAGGTAAAACTACAAATTACACTGTGACGAGGAGGTGTTTCTATGACGTTGAGAATATTCTTAGAGAAATCTCAGAGTTCTTGAGTAAGTTTAGAGAAAACATAGACTACATTACACTAGTACCAGATGGTGAACCAACGCTAGATGCTTGTATTGGGAGAATTATTGAGGGGGTTAAGAGAAAACATAGTGTGAAAATTACTGTATTAACAAATGCTTCTTTACTATCACTTAGTGATGTTAGAGTAGATCTAGCAGAAGCAGATTACTTATCAGTTAAAGTAGACACAGTCAATGAAGAGACGTGGAGAAAACTAAATAGACCACACCCACTACTTAAACTAAGTGAAATACTCGAGGGCATAGTAGAATTCTCCAAGAGCTATAAAGGGTTACTAACGTCTGAAACCATGCTAGTACACAATGTAAACACTAGTCTTAAACACTACGAAGACACAGCACAGCTAAGTACTTGAAGAAACTAAGTTTACATAAAACATATATATCAATACCAATAAGACCGCCAGCAGAACCCTACGTTAAACCACCATTAGAGGAGGAAATAATCAAAGCTTACAATACGTTTTCAAAACTACTTGGATTTGAAAAAGTCGAGTTACTAAATATGCCTGAACCCCCACCCAGCGGAATCTATGGAGATCCTATTACATGGCTTTTAAATACGACTTCAGTACATCCATTAAGATATGACTATGCTATAAGAGCATTAGAGGGCTTGATCAGAGATCCTGAGAGAGTTATTGAAGATCTCGTAGAGAAAAGACTCATTGTGAAAATTCAATATAGAGGAGAAGTATTTTTACTCAGAAATTTCAAACAGACTAGTAATTAAATAAATAAAGATCTTAAACTACAATTCTAATTAAACTTAAGTGTCCTGAGAGTATATGAGAGCTATGAGTGTTAATGCACTTCACAGCTCTCTTAAAAACACTATATATCTGTGTTTACTCGTAATAGTTATTTTCTTTTACGTAGTAGTATAAGTCCTACTATCAGTATTAGTGCTATAACTACTGCCACAATTATAGGTGTATTGTTAAAGCTGGTTGTAGTTGTTTCCTGCGTAGTCTCAGTGCTTGTAGTATACTCGCTACTTGTCTGTGTAATAGTTGTCGTTGATGTCCACGTTGTTGATGATGTTGGAGACTGCGTTGTAGTTGTTAGTGTTTGTTGCGGGATTACTATTGGTTTTGCTAGTGGATATTTATCAAGGATCTCTAAGTTTAATGTTGTAGCTATGTGATATGGTTCATCTGTTATTCCATCCCCATCATTATCTAGTGCTTTATTATAAGACCAGTAGTTTCCTAACTTGTATGTTTCATTTTCAAAGTACCATTGGTTTTTACCAGATTCATCTACACCTTCATAGTTATAACAATACCAGAATGTGTTTCCATAAACAAGGTTATCGCCAGTATACTTTGACAAATATACTCCTATATTACCAGTTCTATCTATTAAGTTAAATGATATTGTATTTCCATAAGCACTGGTAGCGTGGACACCTCTACCTCCAGTGAGCGTGTTATTTGTTATTAAATTTCCATTACCATTAAGGTCTATAGCGTGACCTCCAGATTCAACTATATTTTTAATTACTACATTATTACTTGAAGTAATCAATATACCTGAACTAGAGCCACTAATAACATTATTTTCTACTATATTTTGACCCCCCTTTAATAACACCCCAGTACCACTACTGGTAATTCTATTATCACTAATAGTGTTCTCACTCCCATCAATATATAATCCAGTAACTTTACCCGTAATATTATTATATTTAACAACTGATCCTCTATACCAAAAAGATGTTAAAACAGCTGTATCTCCAACAATATTATTAAATTCTAAGTCTAATACACCACAACCAACAATTGCTTGTTTAGATTTAGATACTATTTCACTGTAAAATACACTTAGATCACTACAAGAGCCATAAATACTTATATCCTCAGAGACTATTCTACTATACTCTACTACAAAACCAGATATCTTGTGATCTACATCTCCTAATTGCACACCATACTTATAACTCTCAATAATAACGCCCCCCAAGACAGTATTATTACCAAGAACTCTCATAGCTATTTGTGAATTAGACTCTTCACTTAACACAATTTTTATTGAATTCAATTTTACATTATTAGCTCGTATTTCAATACCACCTTTTACAACAACAGACTCATTACTCTCACCTAAAATAACTAGACTCTTAGATACCGTGAAACCCTCATACACACCTGCTCTCACAATTATAATGTCTCCGGGTGATGCGTGATTTACTGCATCTTGTATATTACCATAGTCCTCTGGAACCCGTATAGTTGCTGCCTCAGTAATTAGCAAGTTCATTGCTAGTAGAGTTGCGATCACAACTACTCCTATCAACTTTGAGACATTATTGTTTCTCAATATATACGTTATATTCACCTCAACGTTCAAAACCAATAAATTGGTTTATAAATTTATGGTTTTCTATAGAAATCACATAGAAGATCAACTGTGATCCTTTAAACAAAAACCCACAAGATGTTATTAGAGCTTCATATGCAGTAAAATAATAAACATATTTAAAAATTACTAATAAGAAATTTAAGAAATTCTATTAAATTTAAATGAATATGTGTATGGAACATGTTTTTGTTAAAGTTAAATTTAGAGATAAGAGTGTTGTAGAATTTGAAAGGATCTTAATTGATACAAGTGCTTCTTTTACAGTAATGCCTCTAGATATTGCTGAGAAATATTTTATTGAAACACCATTTACAGTTGATCTTAAGCTCGATGATGGGGGAGTTATTGAAGTCAGAGTTTTCATAGCTGAGGGTGAAATTAAAGGAGAGGTCCACTAAGAATACTTGCATTTAAAAACGCTATACTAGTCATAGGTGTAGACACACTTGAAGCCCTTGGATTAAAAGTAGACCCCATAACAGGTAAAATTGAGAAGACAGAATATTATATGTTATATGTCTAGTAATTAAGATCTCTCATCTTTATTCACTTGAAATAAAAATCTTATCCATCATACTCTTAAAGTGTATTAAGGTAAAAGAAAATTTAGATAGCATTATAGCCTGGGTTAAAGGAGGTAGAAGCAATATTAACTTTAATATTAAATATGTAAGATTATTCTAGAATAATCTTACATATTTAATATTCTAGATCTTATTTAACTCTACCTGTTACTAGTTCTCGGTATTCTATGTAGTCTATGCCTAGTAGATTTGCGATTGCTCTTAGTTCTTCTCTGAGATCTCCTGGTATTATTACGTGGTGATTTGCTGGTGCATAGATTGGTATTTCTTCCGCGTTAAAGCCTAGTTCTAGTGTGATCTGTGTTCTACACATAGTCTCGTAGAGTAGTCCTTTAGTTATTGGTATACCAATATCTGATATTATTAGTGAATAATCTCGGCTCATTGAGGTAAATGTGTAGATGTCGCCTAAGAGATCTCCTGAGAGAGCATAGGGGTAACCTGATTCAAAATGAGTTAATACCCTACCACTCCTAATCATGTTTACAGCTACTGTACAGTGTGCAAAATACGCTTTACAACCCTTAAACATTGATGCATTAGTAATTAATCCACTATAACCTGTAAGCTCTTTTGAAATAATCATTAAAGCTAATGATGCTAAATCACCTTCACAAGCAGTTATTACACCTTCAGCATTGAGAACTGCAAGGGCTAAACATGGTGTTACCTTATACTTTACTAAATAGGGGAAACAATCTACTGCTACACCAGTATAATTCTCTTTTTCAACCATAGTTTTAACTACAGCATAGAACTTTGCAACACTAGATAACTTATCTCTAGGCAATGTAAACTCATAGTTATTGAAAACACTGTAAAAATGCTCAATTAGTTTTAAATCAGCCTCTTCAAGCTTAGATACAATAGTATCTATAGACACCACATCTACAGTTGCTTCAAATCTATCTTCAAAATCCTCAATCAGCTCACTTCTCCCCTCTCCCTCAGAAATCAAGAGTATTTTAGAGCCTAATAGCTTTGAGATCGCCCCTACGACTCTAAATACTCTCTCAATAACTACACCACACTCTGGACTATCTGGCTTCTCACAATGATAAATCCAATTCCAAACACCATTGTTATCAAGCCATGCCCTAGCAGATATAGCTGAGGGTAAACTATTATGTTCTCCATGACCAATTAACACCACTCTCTGATGTTCACCAGACTTAACAAATTCTCTAATAAACTGACTAGTACCACCTGTTAATGCAATTAATACTGGGAGATTACCCTTAGAAGACTCTCCAATTATATGAGCCTCTTCAATACTAGTAACTGGGCCCAGATACTCGACGCTAATGCCAGTCTTAGAAATATGCCTTTTAAAAACACTATATATAGAATCATAATACTCCTCACCATGTAGTCTAGTAGCAAAACCAACTACAACAATCCTTTTCAAGAAAACACCACCAATGTGAAAAATCTTTAAGATGTAAATATACTTTTGAAAGCAATATACATTGCCACGCGGTATTATTTACGCTAAAATAATTGATTAAAAGAACATTACTTTAGAACATAGCTAAGAAACAAGTATTATTGAAGATACAGGTATAGTAATTTGGTCTCTACGACATCAAGTAATTTTCTATGAAAACTCTAGTTGTACTTTTATCTTAGTTATTTAGTCCTTGCTATTAGTGATAGTATTGTTCCTATAACACCTAGAGCAGTGTAAACTATTAGTGATGTTTTTATAGCTATTATTAAGTTTCTCTGAATACTCATTATTGAAGTTATTATTGATGTACTTAAAGCTTGTCCTAGAAATCTCATAGTTGCAAGTAGTGCTGTTGCTGTTCCATAAGCTTCTCTAGGACTCATATTCATAATCCCAGTAGTATTAGGAGATGCAAAGAGAGCAAATCCTACACCTAATACTATTAGTGTGTAGATCAAGTATGTTATAGACGTATTACTACTAATAAATATGAGACTAAAAATCCCGGTAGTTATTATAATCATGCCTAGTGAAGCCAGTGTTAATGGATTATAACGATCTGCTAATAAACCGCTTAGTGGTGAAAGTGATGCTTGAATCACTGGTTGAGTAGTAAGTATTAAACCCGTCTCACTAGGTGTTAAATTACGTAGTTTCTGTAGATAAGTACTTAATAATATTGTTAATGCATAAGTAGCACTATAATTTAATAATGCAGCCATATTAGCTGCTAAGAAATTCCTCTTAAACATTGATGAATGTAATATCCTGGGATTAATATACTCTAGAAATAGTAGTGTAGTAAATAAAAATAGCCCAATCACCATCATTAAAAATCCCTGTAAAATACTCATATTTGAAGTGCCATAAATGATCATCGTGATCGAGGCAATTAACAACAAAGAGATTAACACGTTAGGTTTTGACACAAAACCCCCCTCTAATTTTAAACATTTCACAGCTATCACTGCACTCAGCGTAGATATAATAGTTTTAAAAACAAATAGTGAACGCCAACCGAAGTAATTAACTAAGTAACCACCAATTAGAGGGCCTAAACTAAGCCCCATGTAAACTGCCGTAGTATTTATACCTATACTCACACCTCTCTTTTCTCTAGGGAGCTTATCACTCAGCACTGCTACAGCAGTACTTGAAATCATAGCTGCAGCTACACCTTGTAGAAATCTACAGATTAATATCCCAGTGTAATTATGTGTCAGAAGTATAGCAAGCGATGTTACTGTAAACGAGATAACACCTAAAATAAATACCTTCTCTTTGCCAATACAATCACTAATTTTACCAATTACAAGCACAGTAGACGCTAATGCCATTAGAAAAGCGTTAACAAACCAGTTAATATTAGCCAAGGTCACATGAAACTCCTCTGCCATAATCGGCAATGCGATTGTTATAGATGATGTCGTAAAAGGTGTGAGAAAAGATGCCATAGTTGTAACGAGTAAAACATTATAATAACCACTAGGCCACTTCTTCATAAAACATCAAACACAGAAACCAACTACCT
>Ga0080004_1102437_pt1 | contig 25882 bp, 26 predicted proteins | sample WasSprMetagenome_FD_69207 | JGI IMG/M metagenome (GOLD analysis project Ga0080004, IMG submission 69207) | Sulfidic aquatic microbial communities from Washburn Spring, Yellowstone National Park, USA - WS (SPADES assembly) (version 2) | ecosystem: Environmental > Aquatic > Thermal springs > Hot...
GATTTGGAATAGATCAAATGAAGATTAGAATAGAGAAGGAAAGAAAAATTGGAAGGAATATAATCGAAGAAGAAGAAATTCAACTACTACAAAACGAAATAAGAAAGATTAGAGAAGGCGACGAACAGAGAATAGTTAAAGAAGAAGAACTTGAAGGCTACTTAAAAGAAGGATGGCAGTTTGTAAGTGTACTGCCTTCTAATAGGATACTTATAAAGAAGGAATAAGTTAAAACAATTGACTAGTGTTAAAAGATGAGTTCTAAAAATAAAGAAGAAGGATTTTCAAGTCTTATAGAAGAAGTAGCAAGAGAAAATGAAAAATTTCTAAAAGAGAAGGCAAAAGAATCCTTCGGAGAAGTTATAGAACTGATAAACGATGCAATTGATTATGCAATTTTTATTGCCAAGGGAAAAGAGATAAAAGAAGAATACACTAATCGTCCAATACTTTTCTTTGTGTTCAATGTCTTAATGCCATTTAGTTATGGAATTTTTGTTGACTTATTAGTTGGTAACTTACCTGCATGCTTCTATGAACTTAGAGTAATGTTAGAATCAATTGCAAAGTGTTATGTTGCAGAATTACATCCAGATAAGGATTTATTTTTTGAAATTAAACTTCTTTCGCTAGAGAAAGTACTAAAGAAAGAAGAAGTAAGTACCTCTAAATTATTGAAAGACTTTGGAAAGATGATAGAACTAGAAGATGAACCTCTTAAACTATGGGGAAAAACTTCTCAAGATTGGATTCACACAACTGGAATTGCAAAGAAGATTGTAGAACAGGTAGTTGAAAAATCAGAATTACCTTCTTATGCTTTAGTATTACCTATGAGCTATAGTGAAGCTGATTTAGATATTATAGAAGAGCTAGGTAGGCAAGTATCCAACTTTAGAAAGATATTGAAAACAACAATGGACAAGTATAAAGAGGAAAAGTTAACAAGTTAGCTTATTAAACCTTCAATGCTTAATTCTCTAATTTAGATTAGAAAATAAAATTTTTATTTTTTAGGTGGTGAAAAAGGTGAAACATTTTTCTACCATTTCTCTCCTTATACTACCAGCAACTAACTTTCGTACATAACAATAATAGAAAGAAACCTTCACCTTTTACACCACTTATAACATAAACCATTAGTGATATAAAATAGAATGTTCCTTCACTATCTTATAATGAGAATTTCTTTTTATGATAGTATTTTGCTTCTTTCCTTGTTTTTAATCGCCAGACCTTTAAAGAAGTGGCTTCCATTAATTGTAGCTTCTTCAAACCTCGTCCTAAGCACTTCGTAAAACTCTCGTCTTGTTAGTATTTTTTCAACTTTCTCTTTGTGCTCGCTGCACCATTGAACATAGTCATTGTAGAGGTCTTCTCTTAAAGTTCTGTAGGCTTTGTTTTCTTCACAGTCGTCCTCAATCCATTCGCTCAATGGAAACCGAGCTTCATCAAGTAGTTCAGCAACTTTTTCTCTATCTCTAGGTATCTTAAAATTGTTTTGCATAAGCTCATAGTAACAGAAGAGCAAAAATTTAAGAAACTCTTCTTTACTTTCTTTGCTTAGAAGTTCCTCCTTAATTCTTGGATTTACTTCCTCTTGGGGCAACGGATTAGCAGCGAAAACAATCACCACTCTGTCTGCTAACGCTTCATCTATCTCTTTGAATCTTGGAAGTTTGTTGCAAAACATTATCCATTTTATTTTATTGTTCATCAGAAGAAAGCTTGGCTTAAACTTCCTAGGAATTTCCAACGTAGAACCTCCAGTTATCCTTTTAAGCTTCTCGATATCTTTAAACATGTTGCTTGGTCTTTCTTCGGTTATATTTACTGAAGCTTTTATGAAAGGTTCAAGTGCAAACCTATCTTCTTGAATCCTTTCTAGTGAAACACTTGTTGCAAAGTCCCCCAAAGTATTTTGCAATAAGACGGCTAAAGTTGTTTTTGCTGTATTTGGTGGGCCTACTATTATCACTAAAAGTTTTAGGTCTTTGCTATATAAGGTAGCTCCTAAGCTATGCTTAAGTAAATTCCAATTTTCTTCATCGTAAAATTTTCTGATCGCTCTGTAAGAGGCAAAGTTTTGAAAGTATTGCTCGTTAATTTCTCCTTCTCTTAATTGTTTTATGAACTCTAAATCGAGGTTTAACGGAATTTTATAGGTGAAATAGAAATCTTCTACTCCGTTCAAAACCTCTAAATTTTTTATGTCTAAAATTCCATTTTCAAATAGTATGTATCCAGGAGGGTTAACTTTATCTAAAGAAATTAGCCTAGCCTTTGCTTTAACGTTGTTCAATACGTTTTTGAAAACGTCACTTGTTATTTCATCAGAGAAGGCCAAGTAAGTAAGATTTCTTAGCACTTCTTCACCTTTTTCAATTATTAAGTTATTCTCAACAACAACCAACTCTTCACTATTTTCTAGTTCTAAGTTGCAAAAATTAAATAAGTTTAATTCTAAGATAACCTTTGCGAAAAGAGTTGCTTTTTCGCCCATTGAAAGACTTTTAATTCCTTTTTTGTCTTCTGTGTAACCTAGTTCGTAGGCAACTTCATTTGCAACTTTCTTAAGGAAGCTAAAGTCCTTTTTCGAAAGCCATTCTCTTTTGTCTTCAAAGCTTAATCCTGTTAAAAAATTTAAGTCAATACCTTCTTCTAAAAAATATTTATTCAAAGCTTCTTTTATCCTTTCTCTTTCTATCTCTTGCTTAAATTCGTGAACATAAAGTTGAGAAAGCTTCTCTGATATCTTTCCAGCTAAGGATGGCTTTTCATTTTCTTCGAGCCTAATAGTTAATTCTTCTAGAAATGTTTGAAGGTTCTTATCACTTAAAATAGTAGGGAACTTAGCCTTACCTATCGTTTCCTCTCCTCTTAAAAGTTTAACTTCAAGACCATCAACTAGCATCGAATAGTTTTCGTTCACTTCTATATATCTTAAATTGTTGTAGTTTATTTCAATCATAGATATCACCAATTTTTAGTTTACTTGAATCACTATTGTCCAAAAGCTTGACTAAGGTCTCTACAACTTTCTCTTTCTTCTCATAAGCAGTTTCATTTAGCAGCTGAATGAGCTTGTTGATTACTAATTTATAAGGTTCTATTGCCTGACTTACTATGTAATCAACAAATTCATGCCTTAAAGTTTCAATCGCTTCATCTTCGCTAGATTCATATATGTATATAGTATTATTTTTTACTTCTCCAGATAGCTTAGAGTCATAGCTCGGCAACCAGATAACTTTAAGTTCATGTCCATAATTCACTTTTTTCTTTAACTCTTCAAGCTCATCTTCAAGCTTATCTTGTAGGCTATTTTTCTCGTTAACTCTTCTTATTTTGCTTCTATTCGCAAGAGTAGTAATAGTAGTACTATCGCTCAACTAAAATCACCTTTGTTCGTTTTGTCTTAGAGGTCTGTAGGTGATAGAATTGTCCTTTAGAGAGACGAGCATCTTTTCTCCAGGCTTTATGTTCAATCTTTTCTCAATTTCGGCAGGCACACGTACAACTAAGCCTCCTTTTGCACCAGCAACATATACTTTCACAACCTTTATTGTTTCTTCACTATCCATTTCTTGTTTTCAGCTTTTAAGTTATGTGACTAATATATAAGCATGCACGCTCAAAAGGATATATACTCATGAATAGTATGCGGTTAGATACTATCTCTTAAGATCCTATTTGCGTGGATACTGTACAAGTGAACAGTATCTAAGTAACCATAATTTATTTCGTAAAACTTATAAAAACTTATAAAACATAGCACCTACTATAACTAGAGGAAACTTGGCACTAAGTGAAAATGATCTCAGAATACTTGAAATTTTAGCGCAACAAGAAGAAAAACTTTCAGGACATAAGATTCGCACATCTTATTCCTCAATATCGGTAATAAGAAGACTTATGCGAATGAAGCTTGTAAAAATTTTTGGAGAGTATGTAAGCGAAAAAGGAGCAACAGCAAAAATCTATGGGCCAACACTTTATGGTTTAGCAACAGTAATGTGGAAACGAGAACTTTGGAACTATACTGATAAAATCGTAGATAGGTGGAAAGATCTTGATCCTTTAGTTTTTGGTAACTGGGACATACTTAAAGGGACTTTTCAAAAAGAAAAAGTTGAAGAAGCTTTAAGAGAAGCATTTTTTGTGGTTTTTTCTACGTTGAATAGTTGGTATGGTGAAGACTCCTCCATTAAAGATTTTATTAAGCAATCGTTTCCAACTAATACTTTTAAAGGCTCGGACGACGAAGTTCATAAAAAAATTTTTGAGTATGCGTTTTTTGCTTTCCTTTTTAGGTATTGCCTTACTGACGAAAAAAGCATTGAACCGCTAGCCTCAAAAGTAAGAAGTCTTCCTCCTCATGTAAAAGCAAGTGTTGTCTCTTATCTCCAAGATCGGATAGCATTCTTAAGTTATTATGGAATACATTTTGAGCGATTAAAAAAGCTAAATGGTCTTCTTGAGCAGTCATAATAACATAATCAAACTTCTAACGAGCTTTGAAAACTTACACAATGGACTAAAATTTATAAGTAACAAAGAAAATAAAGAGTAGCACATTCTTACCTTTAACTCAGTTAAGTAAAAAACTGTATAACGAATACAATAGACCTATTAGTGTAAGGACTATTTCTGAAAACTTCGAAGAAGAAAGAAGTCTTAACTTAAATTTTTATGGAGACTAGTCTCCATAATTAAGCGAAAGTGCAGAAATAAGCCAAAAATTGAAGGAATTTTTGTAACTTCAACACCAATGAAGTTACAAATTGACATAATATAAAAAATATTTAAAAAATATATTAAAATAGCTAGATCCTAGTCAAAGATTTAGCGAAAAATAAGCACTCTAGCGAGAAAACGCCAAGAAACAACAAAAATGAAAAATGCTAAAGAGTAGGAAAACTCGAGATCATGAAGTTTAACATGAAAAAAGTATATCATGTTATATAAGAACTTTTCAGACGAGACTGTCAACTTAAGGCCACCCACGATGCTACCCATCTTTCTGAATAAGAACCAGGTTCCTATTCTCTAGTTACTTGCAGTGCTATAACTTCACCACTCTTCACTTCTCTAGCTGCCCAAAGATAGACTTTTTTAGCAAAATTAAAGATTATAGTCTCATCTGCAACTATAAAACCTCTTTTCTTTATTTCAATGTTAAGAAGAAGCTCACCAGCTTCTAAATACCATTTCCTTATTGCCTCTCTGCTTACTTTATAACCTAATCCTTCTAAGAATTCCTTTACCTGAGCTAAACTTAGTCCTAAAGTGTAAACTTTAACTCCAATTGCCTTTGCAAAAGGGTCAACTCTTCTCCTAGGAAAGACTTTTCTATCACTGAACAAAGAATATAGCTGGCCTATGCTTACTTTCAATTTGTTTCACCTCTAAGTACTGTTCGAGGGTAAGCATGGGCCTATAAGCCTTAAGTTGACAGTCTCTGTTGGATAAGCTTTACAAATCTAAGTGAGCTAAAAAGCTCCAGAAGTTAATCTACGTAACCCAGAATCTATCTTTCCTCGAAATTCTCAACTTAAATCTCGTATTTAACATTTTAGTTGTCTAAAGAAAACTCTAAGTTAACGGGCGCCTTTTTTATCAAAAAGTAACATTTTTATTGTGCCTTTTACGCTATCTTTCTCGAGGAAGTTGTCTTTTTGTATTCTGACTCATAAACCAAGAAGCCATTTTGTTATAAACGTTTCAAACTCGTTTAGGAAAAAAGGCTATACAGTAAGTGTTGTAGACTTTAAAAACGTTGCAGTAAAAATAGAAAAAGGTAACATGAGTGTTTTTGATAAGAAAAGCAAAGAAGATCTTCTCAAGTTTGACGCTATACTTGCAAGACCTCTAGGAACCATAGATTTAATGCAGTTTGCTTTTTCAATAAATGTTCTTGTTACTTTAAAAGAAAATGGATTACCTGTCATCAATGACCCAATTTCTTATGTTTATGGCTCAAATAAGTTAACAGAGTACCTTTTATTAACTCGGATGAAACTAAGCGTTCCAATTACTCTTTCAGCCATTAATGAAACCAATCCGTTCGAGTACATTAATCAAGATAGATTAATTTTAAAACCCATTTGCGGTTCAAGAGGTTTTGGCGTAGTTGAACTGAAAAGAAGAGAAAAGTTTCATTTAAGCAACAACGAGGTTCCGATATTTCAGAACTTTGTTAGAGGTGGAAACTTTGATATAAGACTGCTAGTCGTAAACAAGAACGTAGTCGGTTCAATGATTAGGTTTTCTGATAGTTCTAAAACGAACATAAGTGCTGGTGGAAAGCCTATAAAGTACGAAGCTCCGGAAGAGATAAAGAAAATGGCAATAAGCGCTTCCACCGTAATTCGTTCAACTATTGCTGGTGTTGACATTGCCATTGACAAAGGTGGTACCCCCTATATCCTTGAAGTTAACACTCAACCAGACTTCATCGGTCTACAGTCCGTTTCTGATACTAACATTGCGGATGCTATAGTTGATGGTTTTCTGGAGGTTGTAAGGTTTTGAGTAGCGTTACAGTGGGAATTTTTGGGTATCCCTGGAAGCTTGGGAACGAAAAATGGCCTGAGGAACTAGACTTAGGAGGAAAAAAAGTTCTATCTCATTTACTTGAAAAAATAAGCGAAATAAGCGATGAAATAATCATCGTTGCCTCTTCTCAAAATCAGGCATTGTTAATCAAAAGAATAATGGAGTCTGAAGGTTTCTTAGGAGCAAAAGAGTCCATTTTAGATTCTTCTGGAAACGTTCTAGAAATGACTCTGAAACTAATTCAATCTGCGAATGGTGAAAAATTACTCATTGTGCCCTCTTCTTCTCCATTTGTTCCCACTGAAGTTATAATGCTCCTTCTAGACTTATTGGAAGGAAGGGACGGTGTCTTTCTCAGGGATAAGCTTGGAAACCTATACAAGCGCCTTTTTTCGTTAAGAAGAAGGACGTCTCTGGAGGCCATCACTTTTGAAAAAGAAGTTAACAAAGATCTAAAGGACATTCCCATGAAGTTAAGAAAGACGATGGCAATATCATGGAACGCTGTTTCTTCTTTGGACCCCTTACACCTTTCATATTTTTCAATTGCTACTGAAGAGGACTACTTTTCTGCAAAAAAGTTACTCTCAAAGGTGAGAAAGGAGATTGAGTAAAGTTGTTGGCCCCATAAGTATATTTGGTATAAAGTACGACGGTGCAATAGAGAAAGGTATTAACTTACCCAGGTTAGTCGTAGAAATAGCACGAAAGTCAAATTTTAAAATTACTGATGGCGACATAGTTATACTTACCCATACTGTAGTGGCTAAAGCAGAAGGTCTAGTTTTTAACTTAAACAAGATTAAGCCTTCTCCATTTGCAGAAGCTATTGCAAAAAAACTTGACAAAGACCCAAGAGTAATACAGCTAATACTCAACGAAACAAAAAATATAGTTAGACTTGAAAGAAAAAACCTAATTACGGAAAGCAAAGCCGGAGTTATTTCAGCCAATGCAGGTGTTGACTTGTCAAACGTTGATGGTGGCGATTCTGCAGTTATAGTTCCAAGAAATCCAGATAAGGTTGCAAAAAAATATGCTGAAGAGTTCAAAAAGCTTGGATTTAACGTAGCGGTTATAATCACAGATACCTTGGGAAGACCGTTTAGACTAGGCGATGTTAATTTTGCTATAGGTAGCTATGGAATAACACCACTGAGAGACCTAAGAGGGAAAAAAGACCTCTTCGGAAGAGTTTTAAGAATTAAGAGAATTGCGATAATAGACGAGCTTGCAGCTTCTGCAGAGCTAATAACTGGAAGCTCTAACGAAGGCATAATAGGTGCCATAGTTAAAGGCTACAAGTATGAAAAAAGTAGAAAAGGTGCAAAGTCAATTCAACGTCCACCCGAGAGAGACTTCTTTAAGTAGTTGCTTCCTGACTTTCTTACCGCTCCTTATTTTACAGTTAAGTTGAAGGTCACTCTTTTTTGAAGAGTGAAACTTACTTCTTCCTGCTCTTTATTGCAAGAACGTTCGCTATTATTTCTGCAGCTTCGTCGTGACTTATTTTTGAGGTATTTATTGTTATGTCATAAAGCTTTGAATTCGTCCAGTCAACGTTGAAGAGGACCCTAGCTCTTTCCGACCTTTCCTTATCGGAAAATTCAACTTCCTTCGCTGCTTCTTCTAGAGAAATTTTTCTTCTTTCTGCAACTAATTTAATCCTGTCTTCTTTATCCTTGTGCAAAAACACTTTCAAATTGGCCGGTTTATCAAGGCCTAAGAGTGCAGACCTACCCTCGATTATCGCATTTCCTTCGTTTAATTTGTCTATAACCATGTTTCTTACTACTCCTTCTAAATCAATTTCTCCCGACTTCTCCATTTCCGCCAATTGCTCAAAGGATACTTTTATTTCGTTTACAATAGTTCTGAAGAAGTATTCTGTGTTGTAAACTGGTAATCCAGTAATATTTGACAACTTATTGCCAACGTCTGTTGTTCCTGAGCCTAACTCTCCACAAATAAGCACTGTGGCCAACTTTCCTCGTTTATACTAAAATCACTAGGATTTTAACTTTTTTATAGGGCAAGTGCGCTCAGAAAAACCCAGAGCTTTAGCTCTGGAAGGATTGGGCCTTCAAGTCTTAAAAAAGAAAAATCTTTATTAAGGAAAATTTGAACCAGAAGCAAGGAATGAGTTCAGTCTCAGGCTCTGTCTTAAGGATGTTCAGTGGAAACAGAGGTACAATATTTTCGGTTGTTTTTATTATACTTGTGGCTACGACCTTTGCTGGTACTTTTTATCCACCAGATAAAACGCTAGAAAATGAGTTAAGACAAATGGCTGAAGAACTTAAAGGGAGCAACATGCTTTCCATAACTTTAAAGATCTTTTCTAATAATGCTCTTATCGCGTCTGGAATGATAGTTCCTTTGTTTGGCATTGGTTTGAGTATTTACTCTACCTTTAGCACAGGTGTTGCAATAAGTTCGATGAGTAACAACGTTATTAATCCGCAGATAGCTTTTTTTGGAGTCCTCGTAATGCCACATGGATTAATAGAGTACATAACTTACTCCTTAATAGTTACTGAGAACGTAGTTCTTACGTATAAAATCATCGGTAGGCAAAAAGATCTAAAAGGCGAATTGAAGGTGGCTTTGGTTACTATGGTTCTATCTTATCTTTTGCTCCTTCTAGCTGGGTTTATAGAGGCCTTCTTTATAGGTCCTGGTCTAAATTTAAAGAGCATCTGAAGTTTTGCTTTCCTATGAAAATCTAAGAGAAAGCCTAGAATTTTTAGTTACAAGATAAAGTTGTTAAAAGTTTTATTCTTCTCGCTCCTCATTTTTATTGGGACATAAGAAGGAAAACTCTTAATTATTCTCATTCTTCTTCCTTGCCCATGGAAGGCACAAAGCTGAGCCCTGGAATAGTTTTGAACTCTTCTTCGTCAAGTGGCATATTCATAGTTAAGAAAGTATATGAAAAATTCTTAAATGATTCAAGCATAGTGGACCTAGTCTACTTTCCAGAAAACATCGAAGATCAAGTTGAGTTTGATTCTTTATTTAATTTGGTCGCTAAAAAGATGGAACTGGGCGAAGTTAATTCTCTTCCCTCTGCTCTAAGCGAATATGCGTCTAGTTTCGGTATTCCGTTTCAGTCTACGTTTGTTTATGCTCTATCCTATTCTTTTAGGTTTGGTATAGACGTACCATACAAAAAGCCCGTTAGAAAATTTCTCGTTAAAAGTGAAGACGTTGAACTTGACGAAAAGAGTATGCTTTTCGGAGTTCTTAAAGCTCCTATTTTTGTAGATTTTGACATTTTTAGTCCCTTTGAGTTGATACTAAAACAAAACCTGCTTGGAGAATGGTATGCAACTAGAGTAGAAGGCTACATCTACCATAAACCAGTTAGTCCCATAACTGATACCTCTCCGCGCACAGGTCTTTCTATGCAGGTGGGCGTTAACTCTCTTATCTGGAGCACAGATTTTTACTCAACGTTTGGTACAGTTACTTTGCCGGTCCGATTCTTTGCAAACGTTCCTAACCTATCTGAAGGAGACCTTCTTTTCTTAAGAGGAGATTTAGACAAGCAACTAGGTGGCCTTTTGGTTAAAACTTTAATAAATGCCACAAAGAAAGAGGCTTGGTTTATGATCTAGATTTCTTGCATAATTCCTTATAGGTGCTGTTTGTTTACGATAGTTCCTTTAGATTTGGAAATAAGGATATCAAAGGTATTGTTCTCAAAGGGTCAACCTAAAAAAATAGTTTAAAAAATAAATAGATTTATTTCTTCTTTGTTTTTCTTGTTTTTTTCTTAGCAGCCTTCTTAGCTTTAGGTTTAGCCTTCTTCTTTGTGGCTTTCTTCTTGCGTGCTTTTGGAGGTGAAACCGAAGGTGCCTCAGTTGGAGGTGGCGCTACTTGACTAGGTTGTTCAGTGGAAGGTTTTTTCTCTTCTGCTGGATTCTTACTTTCTTCCATCTTCAATACACAGATAGATATACATGTGAAATAAGTATAAAAATGTTTCTCTTATTTCTACTCAAGTAAACTTCGTTGCAACAAAAGTCAGTGCATGAGTAAACAGAAGTCTACTGAAGAGCTTCCTTAATTAAAGGACGCTTAGTATCTTAAGAAAGTGAATTTCTAATAGTTGCTTTAAACTTAAGGCCATTTTGTGTATGCTCAAAAGGTACGTAACTACTCTTAGTTTAAAATAAAAACTAAACATTTATAACCCTGTTATAACGCTTCTTGTCTTAAAATGACTTTAGAAGTTAAAAACTTAACAGTTTCTACAGGAGAAAAACAGATACTTGATAATGTTTCACTCAGTTTGGAGAGATCTCAGCTTGTTGTGCTGATGGGCCCAAATGGGTCAGGAAAGTCAACATTGGCACAAACTCTGTTAGGTTCTCCGTTCTATAAGATAGTTAAAGGCGACGTATTACTTGATGGAGAATCTATAATAAACTTAAAAACGTACGAAAGGGTAAGAAAAGGGCTGTTTTTAGTTTTTCAAAATCCCGTTGAGATTCAAGGAGTTTCTGTTCTAAACTTAATAAAGGCTGCGCGTAGTTCAATAGCAAACGAACAGACTTCTGTTTTCGAGTTTAAGAGCAGATTGTCTCCTCTTCTAAGCTTTCTTAACTTGGAAGATTCCTTTCTGTTTAAAAACGTAAACGTAGAAATGTCTGGAGGTGAAAAGAAAAAATCAGAAATGCTTCAGCTTCTTGCTATTAAACCAAAGTATGCAATATTGGATGAGCCCGACTCTGGGTTAGACGTAGACTCCTTAAAGCTTGTAGCTAAAGCTATAACTAACTTACTCAACGATAACGTTGGAGTTTTGCTTATAACTCATTATACACGAATCCTTAACGAATTGCCATCTCCCGACAAAGTGCACGTAATGTTGAACGGAAAAGTAGTTACTTCTGGTGGAATAGAAATTGCAAAAGAAATAGATAGAGGTGGTTATGAGTGGGTAGAGAAAAGCTAGGCAAGGTTACACCAGAAATTACTGGAATAGAGCCACTAAGCTTACACTATGAGAAAAAGATAGAATCTCCAATAGACGAAGATACAGTAAGGAAAATTTCCAAAGAAAAAGGAGAGCCAGAATGGATGCTAAAAAAGAGGTTGGATTCTTTGAAGGTATTTAACTCTCTTCCAATGCCAAACTGGGGCTTCGACCTTAGCTCAATCGTAAACTTCGATGAACTTATACCATATGCAAAGCCATTTTCAGAAAAGCTTGAAGAAAGTTCAAAGATCCCTCAAGAAGTTATGAAAGTTCTGGAAAAATTAAACATACCTGAAGCAGAAAGAAAGTACCTTTCTGGCTCCGGCACTATGTTGGATTCTGAAGTTTTGTATCGAAGAATAAAAGATGAACTTAGAAGAAAAGGAGTAATTTTTACGGATATGGATACCGCAGTCAAAGAATATCCTGAGCTTGTTAAGAAGTACTTTATGACATTCATAGTTACCCCTCACAACAACAAATTTGCTGCGCTCCATGGAGCGCTTTGGAGTGGGGGGAGCTTCGTTTATGTTCCAAAAGGTGTAAAGGTTGGCTTACCTTTACAAGTTTTCTTCTTGATAAACTATCCTAAGCTCGGACAATTCGAGCATACTATAATCATAGCAGACGAAGGTTCAGAAGTTGAGTACATCGAGGGTTGCTCAGCTCCTGTCTATAGTACTCATAACTTGCATAGTGCAGTAGTTGAGGTTCATGTCAAGAAAAATGCTTTCGTGAAGTATGTAACGATTCAAACTTGGACAAAAAATGTTCTTAACTTAAACACAAAGAGAGCTGTAGTTGAGGAAGGTGGAACGCTAAGGTGGGTCTCTGGAAATATTGGTTCTGGTCTAACTATGTATTATCCTTCAGCAATACTAAAAGGAAAAGGTGCAAGAGCTGAGTTCCTCTCAGTGACTTTTGCTGGAAGCAACCAAAAGAAAGAAACAGGATCAAAAGTTTTTCATCTTGCTCCAGGAACAAGATCAAGGATAGTTTCTAAGAGCATTGTAAAAGCTGGAGGCTATGCTGCATATAGAGGGTTGGTTCATGTTTCTAAAGGCGCGAAAGGTAGCGTTTCTTCTGTTAAGTGTGATGCTTTGTTGTTAGATGACCTTTCTGAGTCTGCAACGTATCCTTACATTGAGTCTTATGAAAGTGATGCCGAAGTTACACATGAAGCAACAGTTAGTAGAATAGAGGAAGAAAAACTGTTTTACTTAATGAGTCGTGGCCTAAGTGAGACTGAAGCTAAGGCTATGATCACAAGAGGTTTTATGGAGCCCATTATGGTGAATCTCCCATTAGAATATGCTCTTGAGCTGAATAGGCTCATAGAGCTTGAACTTGAAGGAGAAGGTGTTGTTGGGTGATGAATAAAAAAAGCCTTAAAGATGAGATAGAAAAACTAAAAGAAATTAAGCATGAGGAGTCGAAGCACTTACACCCCCCAAGCTGGAAATACTTTGACGAAAACTCTTCTCTTTTTAAGTACAATGAGAGGTGGAAATACTTAGATACAGAAAAAATTTTTCTAGAAAGTAAGAGGGTAAAGAAAGTTGAGATAAAAGAAGCTGTAGAGCAATCACAATATAAGGATTACAATGATGCAATACTCCTAGAGGACAATTTAGCTAAAGTTTACACATGTGATCCTAATGGTTGTTCTATTTCTTCCACGACTAATTTAGACGAGGATTCTCTTAACAAAATCGTAGAAATTGTACAAAGCGAAAAACTAAAAGATCAAATGGAAGCAAATAGCTTGGCGCTCTCAAGCTGGGGCGCACTCATACACAGTAAAAGTAATGAAAAGAATCGAGTTTTTTATTCTGTTGCAGCAACTATTCCAATTTCTCTTTTTAATATAATATATGCAGATAAAAGCTCAATTTTAGATATCGACATGAAGCATTCTTCTAAAGATGTCCTTCACGAGCTTACATATATTCGTTTGGATAAAAACTCGGCTTTAACTCTTAACATATTCTTCTCTTCATTTAAATATAGCTCAGTAATAGACTTCAGGATAAAAATGGAGGAAAATTCTTTACTAAACTTAAATTTAGTTCAAAGTAGTAACTCTGTATGTTCCTCAAGTATAGAAGTTCAAATGGTTGGAAAGCATTCTAAGTTTAACCTTAAATCTTTGCTTCAAAGCCAAGAAAGTGGTCTCGTTGATAGCAACCTGTTAGTTGACCACCTAGAAGAAGATACCCACAGTAAAGTAGAATCTTTTGGAATAACTAAAAATGGAACAATAATAATAAAAGACTGGAGTAACATCGCATTCAATTCGTCTTCTACCTCTATAAAGGGAAAAGTAATCTTGCTAACTGAAGATTCGAAAGCCTATGCTATTCCAAACTTAAGGACAAGAGGAAACAAGATTTCAGCTTCTCATGGGATCTCCTTAAGTAGAATAACTCAAAACGAACTATTCTACCTTATGAGCAGAGGCTTAAGCGAAGACGAGGCTACTCTTCTAGTTTCAACAGGCTTCATAGAGTATGCGTTAAATAGTATGGAATCTGAAATGCTTAAAAGCGAAGAAATAAAAGGTTATCTTATAGGCTCTCTTAAAGGGTGAAAGAGTTGTTTGACCCACAAGACATAAGAAGTGATTTTCCTATACTTAACGTAAAGATAAATGGAAAGCCTCTAATTTATTTCGATAATGCTGCCACTTCTCAAAAACCAAGGCAAGTTATTGAAGCTATTGAAAATTTCTATTTCTTAAAGAACGCAAACGTTGGAAGGTCTCTACATACTCTTGCAGAAGAAGCAACTGAACTTTATTTTCAGTCAAGAAAGAAAGTTGCAAGCTTCATAAACGCAGATCAGGAAGAAATTGTATTTACAGGTGGAACAACAGACTCTTTAAATGCCATCGCAAACGTAATTGCTGAGAACTTTCTAAATCCTAAGGATATGGTCGTTACTAGTATACTCGAGCATCATAGTAACTTGCTTCCATGGCTGAAAGTTTGTAAGGCAAAAGGCTGTACACTTAAGATAGTTCACACAAATAAAAATTGGACAGTAAATGTTGAAAAGTTGGAAGCTTTACTGAAAGAAGGTGCTAAAGTTGTTTCTTTAACTCACGTTTCTAATGTTCTTGGAACAATAAATCCTATAAGGGAAATTTCAAGGATCGTTCATTCTTATGATGCAATTTTAGTTGTTGACGCTGCGCAATCTGTTCCTCATATGCCTGTGGATGTAAAAGACTTAGACTGTGACTTCATGGCGTTTGGAGCTCATAAGATGCTTGGACCTATGGGAATTGGGGTGTTGTACTTAAAAAGAAGGTACGCTGACCTCATAGAACCATGGAACCTCGGAGGGGGGATGATAAAGTCTGTTACGCTATACAACGAGGCGCCTGAACTTTCTTGCTGTAAGGTGACTTATGAAGATACTCCCATAAAGTTTGAGGCAGGTACCCCAAACGTTGAAGGAGCTATTGGTCTAAGCGTCGCTATAGACTACCTAAGTAAGCTTGGCATGGCTTCTGTTCTTTCTCATGAAAGACAATTAGTTAAATACTTACTTGAAAACTTAAAGGGAGGCTCCTTTGAAGTTTATGGTCCTAGGGACACAAACAGCATTACTGGAATTGTATCTTTCAACATAAAGGGTATACATGCTCACGACGTAGCTTACCTGCTTGATAAGCTTGCTGGAGTTGCAGTTAGATCTGGACATCACTGTGCTCAACCGTTGGTGAATGTACTGGGAACAACTGCTACAGTGAGGGCAAGTTTTTATGTTTATAATACTGTAGAGGAAATAAATACTTTTATAGAAGCCTTAAAAGAAGTTGAAAAGAAGTTAAGATGAACTCTGATTCCCTTTATCTAGAAAACTTGTTAGACCACTATCGAAATCCGAGGAACTACGGTGAAATGAAAAATCCTGATCTTGTAGTTGAAGATGCAAACTTGTCGTGTGGAGATGAAGTAAAATTCTTCATTAAGCTTGACAAAAATAAAAACATAATCGAAGACATTAAGTTTGTTTCAAGAAGCTGTGCTGTTTGTAAGGCTTCTGCTTCGATGCTTACAGAATTGGTAAAAGGAAAACCAATCAGTTTTGTTAACTCTTTAACGAAGAAGGATGTTTTTAACTTCTTTGGTGGTAGCATCGACCCCTCCCGCGAAAAATGTGCGCTACTGCCTCTAAAGGCTATTCAGAGCAAAACAAAAACAATCGAAGAAGGCATTCACGAAAAGCCAAAGGATTCTTGTTTTTAGCGAAGCGTAATCTTAAGATGGCTAAGTCTTCTGTTGACCTCGTTGTAAAGGGTATAGTTCAGGGTGTTGGATTTAGGCCGTTTGTTTTCCGTTTAGCTAAGGAACTAAAATTAAATGGATATGTAACAAATTCAGGAGAAGGTGTTGAGATTCACCTGGAAGGCGAAGAAAGTTCTATTGATGAGTTCGTATTAAGACTAAAAAAGGATAAACCACCAAGAGCAAGAATTGACGAAATAGTAGAAAAAGATTCTACACTTATGAACTTGTCTTCATTTCAAGTTATAGCAAGCAAAGAAACCAAAGTTTCTACTATTCCTCCTCCAGACATTGCTATCTGCAACGATTGCAAAAATGAGTTGTTAAGTAAGAACGATAGACGATATCTTTACCCTTTGATAAGTTGCATGAACTGTGGTCCAAGGTTTACAATAATTAAGTCGTTACCTTACGATAGGTCGAGAACAACATTATCCAAGTTTAAGTTGTGCAAAGACTGCGAGGCTGAGTACTCCGATCCTACAAATAGAAGGTTTAGAGCAGAGCCGATTTCATGTTGGGTATGTGGACCAAAAGTATTCTTTGTTGAGAATGGGAAAATAGTTAAGAGTGAGGATCCAATTGGAATTGCTGCTGAACTAATTAACAAGGGAGAAATAGTTGCAATAAAGGGTATTGGGGGCTTTCATCTTGCTGCAGATGCTACAAACGATAATACTCTTAAGATGCTAAGAGCGCTGAAGAATCGTCACTTTAAGCCCTTCGCAGTAATGGTCAAAAATATTGACTTTGCTCGTAAGGTGGCATACTTGTCTGAGGAAGAAGAACGCGTACTCCTAGGACAAGAGGCTCCAATAGTCCTTGCAAAGAAAAGAGAAGATTCTCCGATTTCGGAATTTGTTTCTCCAAAGATAAATACTATTGGTATCTTCTTACCTTATACTGGAATACATATTTTACTTCTAGAAAAAACTTCTTCACCATATCTTGTTATGACAAGTGCAAACCCAAAAGATGAAGTTATTTCTTATAAAAATGAGGATGCCATAAAAAAACTTTCTAGCTTCACTTCACACTTTTTAATTCATAATAGAGATATTTACAATTTTGCAGACGACTCCGTTGTAAGAGTAGTTGATGGCTTAGAAATATTGGTTAGAAGGTCAAGAGGCTATGTACCAGTACCAATTCCAACTCCGATAAATGTTGACAAAGTTTTTGGAATAGGTGGAGACTTAAAAAATACATTCGCTATAGGTAAGGAAAAAGAAGTCTTCATAAGCCAGCATATTGGCGACCTTTCATCTTACTCTACTCAAAGGGAGCTAAAAATTTCAATAAGAAAGTTTCTAAAACTACTTAAACAAGATGTTAAGGTTGTAGCTTTTGATATGCATCCTGACTATTACTCAAGGAGTGTAGCAGAAGGTATGAAATCTAACATAAAAGTTGAGGTTCAGCATCATCATGCTCATATTGCAGCTGCTCTCGCTTCCAATAACTTAAATGAAGATGTAATTGGTGTTGCATGTGATGGAACAGGATATGGCACAGATGGCAATGTATGGGGTTTTGAGTTCCTTTTAAGTAATTTAAAGAGTTTTAGGAGACTTGCTCACTTAAAATATTTTAGGCTACCAGGTGGAGACAAAGCTGTAGTTGAACCAAGACGCTTCGCTTTTTCCTTACTTTATGAAGTACTAGACAAGGAGAGTTTGTTTAACTTTGATTTGGGCTTTTCAGAAAAGGAAAAGGAGTTTCTTTATGGTATGATAAGATCTGGAACAAATTCTCCTATGGTTTCAAGTTGTGGTAGACTGTTTGATGGAATTTCAGCTCTAATCGGCGTTTGTTCTTTCTCTACATACGAAGGAGAAGCCGCAATGGAGCTCGAATCGATAGCAGACCAAAACGAAGAAGGATCTTATCTTTACGACGTTTCTTTTAAGAATTCAGAAATAATTCTTGATCCTTCAAAGCTAGTCGTTGACGTGATTCATGATTTAAGGAACAGTACACCAAAAAGTAAAATATCGGCAAGGTTTCATAATACCCTAGTAAAAGCTATAAGTGAGCTTTCTCTTTATCTTGCCGACGAATACAAGTTGAAGAAAGTTGCGCTGAGTGGTGGCTCGTTTTTGAATGAAATCTTGGTAAAAGGAGTAAGAAGAAACCTAATGTCAAAAGGAATAAACGTGATCTTGCCTAGGGGTGTTTCAGTGAACGACTCATGCTTATCACTTGGTCAAGTTGTTGTTGCTTCATCAAGGGAGGCTAACTGAAATGTGTCTAGGAATTCCTGGAAAAGTTGAAGCCATAGAGGGAAAAGAAGCGGTTGTTGACGTAGGCGGAGTTAAACGTAAAGTTAGGCTTGACCTTGTTGAAGGCTTGAACCAAGGCGATTATGTTATAGTTCATGCAGGTTTTGTCATTCAAAAGCTAACGGAGGAAGAAGCTAAAGACTTGTTTGATGCAATTGAAGAACTTGGTGAAGCCATGAATTGGTAATGGATAGCTTTAGGGATCCAAGACTTTCGAGGCTTTTTTTAAAAAAAATTTCAGAACTAAAGCCAGAAGGGATAAACTTAATGGAAGTTTGTGGAACTCATACAGTAAACATATCGAGATTTGGAATAAGAAGAGCACTACCAAGAGGGCTAAGAGTTGTTAGTGGGCCAGGCTGTCCTGTCTGTGTAACTTCAGACTCAGACCTGTTCAAGTCCTTTCAAGTTTTAGAAAAAGACGCTACTCTTTCTACATTTGGAGACATGGTTAAAGTACCACTAAAGAGAAAAACTCTCTTAAACTTAAAAGCAGAAGGAAAGGACATAAGGGTTGTTTATTCTCCCTTCGACACTGTAAACTTCTTAAGCAACGGCAAAGAAGTTGTCTTCTTTGGAGTTGGATTCGAAACCACTTCGCCGACAGTTGCAGCCTTGCTAGATTATGCTGTTGAACACAACATAAAAAATTTTTCAATAATTTCTTCTTTTAAGTTAATTCCCCCCGCACTTAAAGCATTGCTGAGCTCCAAAGAATCTAAAATAGATGGATTAATTTTGCCTGGGCACGTAAGCACAATAATTGGCACTAAGCCTTACGAATTTATCGTAAAAGATTATGGGATTCCTTCTGTGATTACTGGTTTTGAACCTGTAGACATACTAGCGTCCATCTACTTGTTAATTAAGATGATTAAAAATAAGAGACCAATGTTAATTAACGCATACCCTAGAAGTGTACGACCAGAAGGAAATAGAAAGGCACAGGAACTTTTGTATAAGTACTTTGAAGTTTCAGATGCTAGTTGGAGAGGATTTGGATACTTAAAAGAGAGTGGTTTAAAACTAAAGGACTCCTTTAAAGATTATGATGCAGAACTAAAACTTGGTATTAAGCCAGAAAACATAAGCGAACCTCCTGGTTGTAGGTGCGCTGATGTTGTTAGGGGTATGATAACTCCTCCAGAGTGTCCTCTCTACGGAAAGATTTGTACTCCTGAAAATCCAATCGGTCCTTGCATGGTTACTTCAGAAGGTGCTTGTGCTGCTTACTACAATTATGGTGGTTAGAATGGAAATTAACCTAGAGCATGGAGCTGGCGGGAAACTTACGCATGAACTTTTTAATTCCATTTTTTATAAGGCCTTCAAAAATAAAGTACTTGAGAAGGCTGGCGACAAGGCAATTTTAAGATTTGGTTCTACTAGAATAGCCTTTACGACGGATGCCTTTGTCATGTCTCCAAAAAAAGTAAGTGGGTGTAGTGTTGGAAAACTTAGCGTAACTGGGACAGTAAATGACTTACTCACATGTGGTGCTATTCCTATGTATCTTTCAGCTTCATTCATAATTGAAGAGGGCTACTCTATATCAAATTTAAACGAAATTGTAAGAGATATGTCTGAAGCCGCAAAAGCTTCGAAAGTTTCAATAGTAACTGGAGATACAAAAGTTGTTGAAAAAGGAAAAGCAGATGGAGTTTATATCACAACCTCTGGGATAGGAAAAGTTATAAAAAATTCTAATGTATCCGGGTCTAATGCTGAGCCTGGAGATATTATCTTAGTTTCTGGTCCTGTAGGTACTCATGGAACGGCAGTTATGCTAGCTAGGGGAGAATTCGGTTTATACTCAAACGTTTCAAGTGATTGTTGTTCATTAAATGATTTAGTTATTCCTTTAATTAAGAAGTATGGAAGAAAAATAAAGGTAATCAGAGATCCGACTAGAGGAGGTCTTGCTACAACGTTAAATGAAATTGCTCAAGAGTCGAAAGTTGGAATGGTTGTTGAAGAGTCAAAGATTCCTGTCTTAGAAGAAGTTAAGTCTGCGTGTGAAATTCTAGGAATAGATTTTTTGTCAATGGCAAATGAAGGCATAATGGTATTTATAGTAGATGCAAAGATTAAGGACAAGTTTTTAAGAGACCTAAGAAGCAATCCAAAGGGAAAACTAGCGTCAGTAATAGGAGAAGTTGTAAGCGACAGAGAAAAAAGAGTGGTACTTTCCACTTCTATAGGTGGGGAACGAATCTTAGACATGGCTAAGGGGCTTCCTTTACCAAGGATCTGCTAGCAAGCTTCAAGACTTGTTTTTCTAGGTTTTTCTGTTACTTAAACTCCTTGGCGTTTTGAAGTTAAACTGAGTAAAGATCTAATAACTGTACCTATGACGGTTACTGTTGTAAGTATAACTGTTATTTCCAGTACTACGTGCGATAGCCTAAAAGTTTTTAACCTCTTTTTTATTACGAAATTCAACAACATGAAACTCAAACTTAGGGAATTGACTTTAGTTGCGTTAATTTCAAGCCTGTATGCAATAGGCACTATTATAATAGCTCCTATTTCTTATGGAATAGTTCAAGTAAGGTTAACAGATTCCTTAATCCTTCTTAGCTATCTACCAGATTTTGGTTTTTGCGCAGTTTTAGGTGTAACTTTGGGTAACATAATCGCAAACTTCTTTTCTCCCTATGGCCTACCAGACGTTATACTTGGTACTTTGGCAAATTTATTTTCTTCTTTATCTGTCATGTACGTCTCCAAACTAAAGATTAATCATGGTATTATGATTGCAGCTTTTATCGCTTCATTAGAAATAGCAATAATAGTTGGTATTGGGCTTTTATACTTTATATACTCCGTTGCATCTATAGAACTAGCTTTCTTTTCAGTGCTTGCAGGAGAACTAATCTCAATCATGGTAGTTGGCATAATCATAATTAAGACTGTTTCCAAGTTAGGAAAAGTAAATAAAATCAAAAAATAAATTAAATTGCTGCTATCGTTTTTGCCTTTTCTATTAATCTTTGTCTTTCTTCAGGGGGTAAAGACCTCCAAAGAAGTAGTTGTTTTCTTATATCGTCTATAAACCAGTAGTTCGAATTAATCCAAACATCTTGTGGTCCGGTAAGTTTGTTTATGAGCAAGATAAGTCCATACTTTTTCACTTCTTCTCTACTTTCCAGTTCAGTCACTTTCAAAGTAACATCTTGAGTAACGTTTGCTTCATATGGTGCTATACTTAACGTTATTTTTATTTGGCTATTCTTGTAGTCTGGAGGTTGCATTGCTCTTACGATGGATATTGGTCTGACAGCTCCAGCTCCTTCATAAAATTCTCTTAGGTACTCTAGAACGCCAAGAGCTTCTTCATAGGTTGGAAAGCTGACAGGCATTGGAACTTCCCAACTATCTTTTGAAGGCTTTGTTGGTGGTTTCCACTTTCTTTCTAAAGAGGGAGTTATTACTCTTGAAGCTATGTATGATGGATATGCTGAAGCTAACAATGAAGTTAAAATTATTACAACCAGCGCTATCATGGTAAAAACAGATGCGAAATTAACATAACCAAGCTCTTTTGGAAAGATGTTTAAGTAAACCATAAAACTGTTTGTTGCAAAACCAAATAAGTATCCTATTAAGCCTCCAACGATTGCATAAACTAAAGTCTCAACAACGAACAGTACACTTGTTGCAAGCGGTGAAAGTCCAACAGCACTAAGTATGTAAATTTCTCTGCTTCTTTCCTTTAAATTACCAAGCAGTGTAATCATTATATTTAGAGCGCCAAGTAAGGCTAAAACCTGTATGGTTTCCATTCCAACAAATGAATATGCTGTTACTAACGACATTTGGTATGGCTTTCCTTTTTGAGAGACATAAACAATGCTATCTGTAGTGTAAGCAATAGGTGTAAGCATAGACGCCATGTCTTCTTCCGATTTTTGTTTTGGAATAACACTCACTTCGGCTATATATCCTCCAAGTTCTATAGCTTTATTAAATGGTATAACCAATACTTGTGCCATTGATAAATGCGGAACGGTTCCTTGAGCTGCTTGAGATGCTACTGGAAAAACCGCAAGTTGACCATAGTAAATTCCATTTACTGGTGCCATCGAGTATCCATCGATGTCTTTTAGATTGTCAAGCTTTGTTGCGTTATAGATTCCGGCGACTTTAAGTTTTAGTCCAAACACGTTTATACTGTCTCCAACTTTCACACTTAAGTTGTTTGCAAGACCATTGGATACTAAAACCCAGTCTTCTGTATTGCTTAGTAGAGACCCTTCAAAATTGTTCATGTATGGCAACATGTTTAAGTATACATCATCTCTTGTTAGTCCTAATGCTGCTGATACCGAAACATTACCTGTTGGAGAATATACTGGAGTTTGAAATCCTATCGAAAGTTTTGACTGTGGATAATACCAAGCTCTAGGTAGCACTATTGCCTTTTCTCTAACGCAATATTTGATCGCATCAAGTAAGTAGTCCGAAACAATTGCTGGTGGAATGCCAATTCCATTCTTTACTAAAGCTCCGTCGTAGTTGGTTGTGTAGCCATACTTTGGAACTAGCCTTACAGACGTGTAGGCTGAAACTGAAGTTAACGAAGTAAGTGAAAAAGCCATAACAGCAATCGTAGCTATCGTAAGAACTGTTCTAAAAGGCCTTTTCCTCATTTCTTCTACTGAAAAAGAAGATGCCGTCGAAACTGTATCGAACATTACAGATTCTGTTGTATGGTAACCTAAATATTTGTGCTCTATGCTTTTTCTTACCTTCTCTGCCTCTCCTCCTATTACCCAAATGGTTAATAATAAAAGGAACGTCATAGCTGTTCCAAGCAATCCTAGGTAAATATTGCTCATTATTGAAAATGCTGGGTGAAGAAGAGATAAGAACGCAATGAGTACTATTGCAATAAGCCCTATTGAAATTACTCGTCTTCTTCCTTCTTGGTGCAAAGTAAGTTTTTCTAAGAAGAACGTTCCTAAAATTAACAACGGAAACATTATCATTATTGATTTTGCTGCGTCATTTATCAGAGGCATAACTTCTCTATTGTATGCCACATAAGCATACGTGAAAAATGGTATACCTAACAGTATTGTTTATGCTCTATACAGATAAGTCAGGAACCTTTGGAACTTTTATAATTCCAATGATTTATATTATCGTAGCCCTTGGTCTGCTTGCAAAAGTAAACAAGTGGTTCCAGCTCACAGCAAGCGAATACCTTCTAATATTCATCGTGTTAGGATTCTTAGGTATGCATTCATACTTCGTAATGAACGCTGCTGGCCATGTGCTAGGCTACTTCAGCTGGGCTTGGTTAATGGACCCGTATGCTTTATTACAAAGCGGTGTAGCACAAGATTGGGATAAGGTAACACCTTCATTTCTGTTTCCTGCAGGAGCTGATAGGTTTACTATTGCAAAACAGCTTGCAAATGGTTTAACACCTGGTCAAGTCTTTAATTTTGGTGCGTTAATGGTACCTATAATATACTGGACTTTGGTAACTGCATTCTACTTAATAGTTGGTGTCTTCATAACGTTTGCAATAATTGGTAAGCTATGGGTTGAAAAGGAAAGACTTGTCTTTCCACTTTCTGTTCCAGTAACTTACATAATTAAAGAAGGAAGTAACTTTCAAACAAAGAGTGGTCTACCGAACATCTTAAACTTCTCCGATTCTAGGATAAAAGTCTTCTGGGCAGTTTTCATAATAGGTGTGCTATCTGGAATCAATCCTCTAATAACAGAACTCTTTCCAGCATTTCCAATGTCACAGTGGTGGGGTGAAACATTGGTGCCTCTAACGTTCTTAGGAAGTCTTTGGCCAGGTATTTACGCTTCTGGAATCTTCTTCATCCCTCAAATTGCAGTTGGTTTACTTGTACCAAATGATATACTTTATACTTCTATACTGACCTGGTTTATCTTTGGTGTACTTTATCAGGGTTTGGCAGTTACGTTGGGAATAATTCCGTATCAAGCAGGAATGGAATATCGTTGGCCATGGGAAGACGTTCCTGGTTGGTGGCTTCCATTTCCTTATTCTAGGTGGGGTGGGCTAGGTGTTGGCTTAGGGATTGCAACTTGGTTAATATGGCAATCTAGAGATAGAATAAAACAATTAATTTCAACACTAACGGGAAAAGATGAAGTTGAAAATGGCCTATCGTTAAGAGAAGCTACTGTAATAGGTGTTGGTGCTACAGTACTGTGGTGGCTATTCATTATAATCAGTGGTGGTGACATAGTAACTGGGCTGATTTCAATAATAGTTGTCTATCTATGGAGCTTCTTGTATGCTAGAGTTTGGGCAGAAGTTTTCTGGCATACTGGACAATCTTTCTGGGAGTCGCCAAATGTATGGTATCTAGTTTATAACATAGGCACCTACACAAGTGGGCTTCCTGCAAACCCAACTTGGGATCAACCAAACTTGTCCATAGGCTGGAATATCGTAAACAGGCAGATGGACTTTGTTGGCAATTGGGACATATCCTTCTCGCCATATGCAACTGGTTGGCTAGTGAACATGTATAAAATAGCTTACGAAACAAAATCAAACCTGAAGGACATCTTTTATGCTATAATCGTGGTTGGAATAGTCAACTTCTTCCTTGGAGGTGTTTTGCTAACGTGGATGATTACTCATACTTCTGGAGGAATTTCAAGTACTCCTCTGTGGGCAACGTGGACTTTCTGGGATGCTGCAGGACGTGGTCTTAAGGGTCTGTGGGGTCCAGCAAGTGGGGAAACGCCACTACATTATTGGATTTACGCAATAACTGGAATAATAGTAACATGGGCGATATATCTACTAAGACTAAAGTTTGCATGGTTCTGGATTCATCCAGTTGCAATGTGGGTTACCTTAACGATTCCGAACTACATGTGGCTAACATCACTAATTGCACTAATAATAAAGGAAGTTTCTGTAAGAACAGTAGGAGTAAAGAAATATGAAGAATATGTAGTGCCAGCGGCTTCAGGATGGACTATTGGCTTTGGTGCAGTTTGGCTCTTAGCAGCAATACTAAACTTATTTGGCGTCGTACTACCAAAGGCAACAAAACTTTGGATCTAAGTTACTACTAAAGCTAGAAGATTTTTTTATTTTTTTTATTTTTTAAATCCAAACTAAAGATTTCTTTGCTAGTACTACTGACTATATTTTTTAACTTTGTTAGAGAGTTAACGAAAAGATAAAGCTTATATCCCATTTTATCTTTTACCTTGCCTTATGACTATAGTTAGAGCAGAAGTATTCAAAGGAACTGTTTACTACAAGTCTCCATTTACAATATCTTTAGGCACTTCTTACAAGAGTGATGAAGTCGTAGTAAAAATTGTTGACGATAGTGGCTTAGAAGGTTTTGGTGAGGCCTCTCCTTCTAGGATGATTCTAGGCGAAACTCAAGATACTGTTGTTTCTTCACTTGATGTTATCTTACCAAGCCTTATCGGGCTAGAACCAGAGATGCTTGAGTATGCAAGTTACGTTATAGAAGACAGTATACATAGGAACTCTTCGGCAAAGGCTTCTGTCGATATTGCTCTTCATGATCTAGTTTCAAAAAAATATAAGCTACCTCTCTTTAAGTATTTAGGTGGCTATTCTAATAAAGTTTTAACAGACGTTACAATAGGAATGAAGCCTATAGAAGAAGCTGTTAAAGAAGCAAAGGAACTACTAGAGCAAAAAGTTAGAATTATAAAAGTAAAAGTTGGGTCAGAAAACCTAGAAGAAGACATTTCTAGACTAAGAGCTATAA
>Ga0080004_1098356_pt1 | contig 25871 bp, 22 predicted proteins | sample WasSprMetagenome_FD_69207 | JGI IMG/M metagenome (GOLD analysis project Ga0080004, IMG submission 69207) | Sulfidic aquatic microbial communities from Washburn Spring, Yellowstone National Park, USA - WS (SPADES assembly) (version 2) | ecosystem: Environmental > Aquatic > Thermal springs > Hot...
TAAAAGGATTTTATACAATATTAAAGGGATTAGATAGATACATAAGGTTTTTTCTAATAACAGGAGTGAGTAAATTTGCTAAAGTGTCTTTATTTAGTGGTTTAAATCAACTAAAAGATATTTCATTTATTAATTCAAAAATTAAGGCAAAAACCTTTAACATAATTGTACTAAATCAAGATAATATAATCATTCAAGAATATAATAATTTTTTATCTAATATTTACTTAATTAATTTGAAAACAAAGAATATAAAAGAAATTGAGAAAAAACAAGAAATAATAATAGGAAATTTTATAAGAAATAATTTCTATTATTTAAATTATAATCCTCAAAACCAAAAATTAACCATAAAAGAAATTAATATTAATAATTTAACTATAGAAGATAAAATCTCTATTGAATATCAACAAGATAATTTTAAAATATTCTCATTAAATATAGGATTTAATGAATTTTTAATAAATAAAGGAGATAAAGAAGGAAATATAAAGAGCATATTCTATGATTTGAAAGGTAAAGAAATAAATAATATTCAAACTCCCAAAGTTTATCCTACATTATACTCTACAGCCAACAAAAGAGGTTTTTATTATTTATTTAAAAACGCTATTGAAATACATAATCTAAATTATTAATGTATTATTAATTTAAAGCTAAAAATCTATGACAAAAGAGAAAGTTAATGTAAATTTTACGGTTTTTGTAGCAGCTTTAGGATATTTTGTAGATATTTTTGATCTAACTCTTTTTGGGATCCTTAGAGTAAGTAGTTTAAAAGATTTAAATTTAGCACCTGACCAAATAACAAACGTAGGGCTCAATATATTATCAATACAAATGTTAGGAATGTTAATAGGAGGTATCTTATGGGGAATAATAGGAGATAAAATAGGTAGAAAATTTGCCATATTTGGTTCAATATTAACTTTTTCTTGAGCAAATATAGTCAACGCTTTTATACTAAATGTAAATCAGTATACTATATTAAGATTTATAGCAGGTTTTGGGTTAGCTGGACAATTGGGTAGTGCCATAACCATCGTTTCTGAATTAGCTGAAAAAGAAAAACGAGGATATTATAATACAATTATAGCTGCTTTAGGTTTATTAGGTGCTATATTTGCTTCATTATTATCCTTTATATTTCATTGGAGAATTATTTATTTTATTGGTGGTATCTTAGGATTATTTTTTCTTAGATATAATACCTTAGAAAGTGAAATATTTAAAGAAAAAGATAAAATCCATAAAAAAGAATGTTCAGCAAAGAAAATGAAAAACCTAAATGAATTTTTTGAATATATAAAAAAATATGTTTATGATTTTTACAAGGTATATAAGAATCTTAGTATTGGGTATACCGATATGGTTCGTTTTTAATATATTATTAACTTTTTCTCCCGAAGTTTCTCAAGCAATAAACAAAGGTTTTATAGCAAATCCAGCTATAAGTTTAATGTTAGGATATATAGGAGTTTCATTGGGGGATATTTTAGAGGAATTTGGCACTAATATAAGATCTACTGTTGTAATACTTTACCTAATTTCGTTAGAGGCTCAGTTTTTTTAATTGTAATAATCTTTTAAATCACTTAAAGACATTTTAGAATTTATTAATAGTAACTTAATAATTAGATTTTTCTTTATAATTTTAGCTATAATATCACTTATCTTTATAAGAGAAACATTTGCTAGAGACCTTAATTTCTTTGAACAAATTTAATAAAGAAACTAAAAATAAATAAAAAATAAAAAAAGAAAAGAGATAAAAAAAGCCTAAATAAAAAAGAAAAAGTCAGGATGATAGAACAGTTAAAAGCTATGGGAGTAGCCAGAATTCTAACAAATAGATGTTATTATATTCCATTTGTTAAAATAAATAAAGAATTTAATTTTAAACAAGTAAAATAACTTATTTGGTAAACTATAATTTAAAAATTATGATTTAAATTTTTTTAATAATTTGGAATTATAGGATAATATCAAAATTAAAGGTAATATAAACAAAATATAAATTAAATTAAAAATTATTAAATAACCATTAAATGGTTGATAAACTAAATAAAATTGATATTCACCTTGTGGTAATAAAACTCCTTTAACCAATCCATTAACTTTAATTATAGGTATCTCTACTTTATAATTTTTATTTTTTATTAAGTAAGCTTTAAATCCCGGAAAATACAAACTATTTATTATGATAAATAAATTTTGATTACTTTTAATATTCAATTCTATATTTCCATTACCCATCTTTTTAATAACAAATCCCTTATTTTCATTATTTTCTAAACTACCATTTTTACCGAAAGTACTACTTAAAATGTATTTTACAAAATCCCCAGATTTTACATTCAATAATTTAAAATATTCTGAATATTTCTTATTTTTATAATTTTTTTGAAAATCTTTTGAATAAATGAAATCTTGACTAATAAGGGCCTCATTAGAAGGATTAAATTTAAAAAAATAAAAATAATATTTTATCTCATTTAAATCTTGTACCAATTTTAATTTATTAACAGAAAAAACAAATGGTAAAGCTTCATCATTAACATAAACCCTCTTATCCATTATATTTTTAAGATAATAATAAGCATTAACTAAATCCAAATTATCTTTTTTTAAAAAGGAATTTTTAAAAGAAGGGACAAAAGCAAAAGGATATTCTAAAATTTCTATTTGTTTTATCTCGTATTTTCTGGAATAACTATAAAGAGGATAAATACTTAGCTTAACCTCTCCATCAAAGTCTTCTTTTTTCCTATTCTTTAAAACCAATGGAATAGATATATAACAATAATCAGAATTACTAAAATAATAATCATTAACAAAGTAATAACATAATGAATTATCATTTTTATCCTTTAATTCAACTCCCAATCCATCAGCTTGATTAAAAATAAGTTTTCTATATCTTACTTTTAGATTTTCCTTAGTTAATTTTACTTTAATAGCTAAAGCTAAAACCTCTGTTTCAGGATTTATTCTGAAAGAATAATTAATAACAGAATCACTACTTAAAGAAACCGTATAATAATAATCTTTTATAGATTTATCATATGTATAACTAAAAGAAACATTTTTTGTTTCTAAATTAGTTAAATCTACTTTATGATAGTTAATTTTTTTTAAATATTCTAAATAATTTAATTTTCTAAGTAAAGTAACAGGAGTTAGATTATTATAAACATTATCAAATTCCTGATTAAGAATTAAATATCTTACAGAGAAAGCTGAGAAAACAGAGTTATTAATTAAAAAGAAGTAATCAGTAGGTTCAACAAAACTCCCATTCATCCATATACTAAACATAAACAAGAAATCCTTATTAATAACAGGCTCATAATAATTTAACATTTTTTTATTATTTATAGCACTAACAAGCAAAGGAAAGCCCGTTAAATACCCCATTCTATACTCATTTTCCACAAACTCAGTAGAATAATTATACGACTTAATATTTTCAACCTTAGACCACCATATACCCTTATAATTAGGACTTAAATTATAAAACAAATATAAACTCTCAATCAAAAACATTAAATTAAATAATAACAAAATAAATATTTTAAAATCTAATAAAAATTCACTTCTCTTTAAAAATTTATTACCTACTAAAAAAATTGAAAACAAAATAACATAAATGTAAAAAAACAATAATGGAAAAAATATTTCTACATTACTTATACTTAAACTACTTATATTTTGAAATACTTTACTATTAAGCAAAGACAAATTAAAAGATATTAAAACAACTAAATAAACATAAAAAGAAACCTTAATAAAATCAATTATTTTTGTAAATTCAAATTTAATTATTAACAAATAAAGAGAAAGTGGCATAACAATAGCTTGAAATAAATTAAATTCCATTAAATGCCTAGCAACAATCCTAACTTTTGAATAAAAAGGGATATCATATAATAAATAATGTAAAATATTATACTTACCCAAAGCTAATAAAAACGCAATTATTCCCAAAATAACAATAAATCTATAATTATAATATTTTTCAATATTTTTTACAATATAATAAATAGCAAAAACAGTCAAGGGTAAAGAAATAACACTAATAAAATTAATAAATTCAAAAGAAATAGTCCCAGTTTCTGGGCCATAATAACTTTTATAAACAGAGCCACCAAATATATAAGGTATAACCTGCATAATTAACGCATATATCGGATAAGACCCCTGATTATATATGCTACTTGATAAAATATCCCTTACTGAAATGCTACTTAATTTTATACTTTCAAATAACACTACAAATCCACCTATTAAAAATAAAATAAAACTAATACCAAATAAAATAAAAATTTTAAAATTCCTTGAAATTAAGATATAAATAATAATAGAGATAAATGTATATAAGAAAGCCTGAGGGTATCCAGCTAAAAATTGATACAATAAACTTATCCCCAGTAAAACAATATAAAAAATATTATTTTTTATATTTTCTACTAAATTTTTACTTAAATCATAATTATCAATAATTAGATGAATAGCAAAAATACTTAAAGCTAAATAAGGAATAGAATTTTGTAGAGGAATAAAATCAACATGTGAAACAATAAATCCACCTAACCCAAATAATATTCCACTTGAAAAAGCTAATACCTTAGATACTAATCTATTACTTTCTATTTTAGAGATTAAATAAAAAGAATAAAGAAATGTAAAAAACTGTGTCATAATGAAATGTATAAATATGCTTAAATTATAACCTACATAAGGATCAAAAAACTTAAAAATAATTAAATTAAATGGATAAAAAGCGCCACTTTGAATTATCCCTAAAAAAGGTAACCCCAATGCTTGATAATCAAACCATAATGGTAATTTCCCTTCTTTTAAATTATTTGATAAAAAAACTCTTAAAGGTAAAAACTGATTATAAGTGTCAGCACTACCTATTACATTAATATCCCCTAAATTTCCACTTACAAATCCCTTAAAAATCTGAAAAAAAATAGGATACAAATAAATAAAAGTAATCAAAATATATAAAATTAATACCTCTAAATGATATGTAAATAAAAAATTTAAAAATTTTAGAACAAAATTAATTATTTTTTTTAACATTTATAAATTGGCATTAAATTTAAATAGGCTTTATCTTCTCGTATTTTTCATTAATCCTTATTTCTTGCTTCAAAGGTTGCTTTTATTTTACTTTATCACAGTTATAGAATTTAAAGAAGTGACTTAATAACGAAAAATTAGCCTATTTCACATTAACAGTTTTTTTTATTGTGAAGGATTTTTTATTTTTTTACCTAATTATTATATTGGAGTAAATATACATCCTCCTGTTTAGCTTACCCATAGGGAAATTAAAAGATTGAAAGATTGAAAGAATTTCTAATCATTAATTTGTAATACTTGCCAAAAAGCTTCTTGAGGGATAGGTACTTTACCTACCGTCTTCATACGTTTTTTTCCTTCCTTTTGCTTTTCAAGTAATTTTCTCTTTCTTGTTACATCTCCGCCATAACATTTAGCTAATACATCTTTTTTAAGAGGTTTAACACTTTCAGAGGCAATTACTCTTGAACCAATTGCTGCTTGAATCTTATACTCAAACAATTGTCTTCCTATCGTTTCTCTTAATTTTTGTACTATTTTTCTACTTATATAATAAGCTTTAGATTCGTGAACTATAAAAGATAAAGCATCTACCTTTGTATTATGTACTAATATATCTACTTTAACTAAATCAGATTCCCTATAATCTAAGAACTCATAATCAAAACTTGCATATCCCTTAGAATAAGATTTTAACTTATCATAAAAATCTACAATAATTTCACTTAAAGGAGCTTCTATTTCTAGTATCAATAAATTTCCTGCTTTCTCAGTATGTATAACCTGGCCCCTTTTATCTTGGATCAATTTTAATATTTCATTTAAATATTCATGAGGTAAAATTATTTTTCCTTTTATATAAGGTTCCAATACTTTTTTTATTTTTTTATTATCTGGCCATAAAGAAGGAGAATCTATCTCTAATTCTTCATCATTTTGTAATATTAATTTATACTTAACAGTAGGAGTAGTAGCTACAATATTCAAATTAAAATGTCTTTCGAGTCTTTCTTGAACTATTTGCATATGTAAAAACCCTAAGAATCCACATCTAAAACCTAATCCTAAAGCTAATGAAGATTCTTTTTCATAATATAAAGCACTGTCATTTAATTTTAGTTTAGCAATAGCTTCCTGTAAATTAAAGTAATCATCACCATCAGCTGGATAAAACCCACAAAATACCATAGGCTTAGGAGGTTTAAATCCCTCTAAGGGTTTAATATCACTATCATAATAAGTAACAGTATCTCCTACTAAAGTATCTTCAAGGCTTTTTATATTAGCACAGAAATATCCAACTTCTCCAGCTCTAAGCTCATTCACTTCTTTATAAAAAGGCATAAATACTCCTACCTCAGAAACCTCATAAATCTTATTATTTGATAAAAATTTAATTTTTGTTCCTTTCTTAATTACACCATCAAAAACTCTTATATACACTATAACACCCTTATAACTATCATAAACAGCGTCAAAAATCAAAGCCCTTAAAGGCTTATCAATATTACCTTTGGGATAAGGAATATCACTTATTAATCTTTTTAGTAAAATATCTACATTATATCCAGTTTTAGCACTTATATGAATAAAATCCTCATATGGTATTAACAATATATCTTCTACCTGATTTTTAATAAAATCTATGTTATAATGAGGCAAATCTACTTTATTAAATACTGGAATAATTTTTAAATTGGAATTAATAGCTAAGAGATAATTAGCTAAGGTTTGGGCTTGTACTCCCTGAGTTATATCTACTAATAAAATAGCACCTTCGCAACTAGCTAAAGCTCTGGATACTTCATAACTAAAATCCACATGTCCTGGAGTATCTATAAGGTTTAAAACATATCCATTATATTCTAACCTTACAGGATGAGATTTTATAGTTATTCCTTTCTCTCTTTCTAAGTCCATTCTATCTAAAAATTGTTCTTCTAATTTGTTTTTATCAATTAAATTAGTTAATTCTAAAAATCTATCAGCTAAAGTAGATTTCCCGTGATCTATATGTGCTATTATCGAAAAATTCCTTATTTTCTTAATATACTCCATAACACCTTAGATAATAAAATATTCCATTAATTAAAATTAATTATTTTGCTAAAAAATCAAAGCTGAAAAATCTAAGTAATTAAAAAATAATATCCTTATACTTTACTTTCAACAAATTTTTTATATTTTTCTTCCAATTTACTATCATTAATTAAGTTAAGGATATAATCAGCGAATTCTTTAGTAGTTGCCCCATTAGATCTACCTGTAATAACTAATTTTCTTTCATATTGTCCAGCAATTTCTAAAGCCATATCAATTTTTTCAGCTTTATCTCTATAACCAATATGTTCTAATAGCATTGCTCCGGCTTTAATAACACTAGAAGGATCTGCATAGATATGCCTACCTTCCTCAACCATCCTTGGAGCACTACCATGTATAGCTTCAAACATAGCATATTTAGTTCCAATATTAGCACTACCAGCAGTCCCTACTCCACCTTGAATTTCTGCAGCTTCATCTGTTAAAATATCACCAAATAAATTAGGTAAAACAAATACTTGAAACTCGCTTCTTCTTTTTTCATCTATTAGCTTAGCTGTCATAATATCAATAAACCAATCATCAGCAACTATTTCAGGATATTCTTTACTTACTTCATAAAAAACTTTTAAAAATATTCCATCTGTAGTTTTAATAACATTAGCTTTATTAACCGCAGTAACTTTCTTAAATCCATTTTTCTTAGCATACTCAAAAGCTAATTTAACTATTCTATATGTTCCAAAATAACTAATTAATCTAAAATCTATTCCGAATTCATTTTTTATTTCGATTCCATAAGGTCCAAGAGCGTACAGATCTTCTGTATTTTCCCTAAAAAACGTCCAGTTAATATTTAATTTAGGGACTCTAACAGGCCTAACATTAGCAAATAAATCTAATACTTTTCTAATAGCAACATTAGCACTTTCTATATTAGGCATGTTATCGCCTGCTTTGGGGGTAGTAGTAGGACCTTTAAGAAGAACATGACACTTAACAATTTGTTCTAAAACATCATCAGGAATAGGCTTTAAGACTTGGATTCTTCTTTCTATTGTTAAACCATCTATATAATGAAATTTAATTTTACCTTGTTTTACTTCATTAGTTAAAACATATTCTAAGATTCGTTGAGCTTCTTTGGTAATATAAGGTCCAATTCCATCACCACCTATAACTCCTATAATAATCGGACTTACCTTAGAATAGTCAATAAATTCAGTATCATTTTTAATTTTATTAATCCTTTCATATTCTTTTTTTAGAAGATTTCCAAAATGTTCCTTAGCTTGATTAATAGCCTCCTCAATATTATTAAACTCTATAATTTTCATAGCCTTTTAATAAGAATACAGACTTATTTATATTCCGCCTTAACAAGTTAGGAACCTTAGTCTGCAGGCGGTAATAGTTCCTAATTTTTAGTTACTTATTTCTTTTTAGAGGAAGCATTAATTAATCTTTCAAATTCTTCAGGATTAAATGCTGCTGCCATTGCATATTCATAAGATATTAAGTTTTGTAAATATAAATCTCTTAAAGATTGATCAAATGAGATCATACCGTCTTCTGCCCCTGCTTGAATAGCGTTAGTAAGCATATGAGTTTTACCTTCTCTAATAAGATGTCTAATAGCAGGAGTACCTGTCATTATTTCCAGTGCTAAAACTCTACCACTACCACTGGCCTTAGGTATTAAATTTTGAAAAACTACACCTTCTAAAATCATAGATAACTGTACTCTAATTTGCTGTTGTTGATGTGGTGGAAAAGTATCTATTATTCTATCAATAGCATTAGCACAACCAGTAGTATGTAAGGTCCCTAAAACTAAGTGTCCAGTTTCTGCAGCAGTTAATGCAGTTTGGATTGTTTCAAAATCTCTAAGCTCACCTACTAAGATAACATCAGGATCTTGCCTTAATGCAGATTTTAATGCATTAGCAAAACTATGAGTATCAGCACCAACTTCTCTTTGAGATATTATAGCTAATTTATCTTTATGTAAAAATTCTATAGGATCCTCAATAGTAATAATATGACATTTTCTATTAGAATTAATGTAATCCACCATAGCAGCTAAAGTAGTAGATTTACCTGAGCCTGTAGGTCCAGTTACTAAGACCAACCCTCTGGGTCTTAATGCTAAATACTTAAAAATTTCAGGTAATCCTAATTCATCAATGGTAAAGGGTCTAGAGGGTATGATTCTGACCGCTAAAGCCCAAGAGTTTCTCTGAAAATAAGCATTACACCTAAATCTCGCTAAATTAGGTACACTATAAGCAAAATCTAGCTCTTTTTCTGCTACTAATTTAGCTTTTTGTTGCTCAGTAAGAATTCCTTCTATCATTTTTCTTATACCATTAGGAGGTATAACCTGAGGAATAGCAGGTTGTAATTCTCCATCAATTCTTAACATAGGAGGAGATCCCGCTTTAATATGTAAATCACTAGCATTTCTCTCAACCATCATCTTTAACAATACATCAAGAGGATTTTCAGAAACTACACTCACTACATCCACCTCTTTTTTATTTCATATCTTTTTACTTACATAATCTCTATTTTTAGTAAAGTAGCACTATTACATAAACTCAAAATTAAATTATCATTTACCTTTAAAATTGAATTAATATTTTCATAAATCCCTGTATTAAAATCTGTAATATCACTTAAATTATTAGTATAAAATAAACTACCACTATTACCTACAATAAAATAAATATCATTTATATAATTTATATCATTTATCTCAATAAAACTCTTAGGTAATGATATTTTTTTAAAATTTTCATTTTCAATATATCCAATGAATCCTGTACTTAAAGCAAAAACTTTATCATTAATCACTTTAAAATTTTTAATAGAATAAAAAGAGCCTGTACTTATTTTCTTATCAACCTCTAAATTAGAATTTAAAAAAACTATTTCACCGCTACTATTACTAAAAATTAAATTACCTTTGTAATTAATCCCATTTATTACATTAAAACTTTTTTCCTTTAAAATTTTAAAATCTTTATCAACTAAATATAGTTTTGAATTAACAACTACCAAATATTCATTATTACCAAATTTAACAATATTATTTATATCACTATAACCTACCTTAAAAGAAAGTGTATTTTTTTCACTTAAATTTAAAGAATTAATTAAATCATTTATATCATAAAGCATAAAAATTAATCCACTATTACCATAAACAAATAATTTATTGTCAATAAAACTTAATCCCCTAAATCTATTAGCTAAATAACTAATCTTTATTTCTTTAAAATCTAAATTCTCTTGATTTAAAGCAGTTAAATCAAATAAAAATAATTTATTTTCTCCTAATAAAATTACTTTTGAATCATATGTAAAATAATTTAATAAATTAGAGTAAAAATTAAATTTAATTTTATTGATTTTGATATTTATTTGTTTTTGACTAATATTTTGTATAGATTCTGTATAAATAGGATTCTTATTAAATTCCTTTTGTTCTTGTTTTATTTCTTGTTTTACTTCTTGTTTTATTTGCTGTTGTTCGATCATTTTTTTTTCATTAATTATTTCATTTTCTATTTTTTGTTCTACCTTAGTAAGATCTTTAATTAACTGTTCCGTTTTTTGCTTTTCTTTGATTTTTTCCTGTTCTTTTTGAGCTTCTTCTATTCTTAGATTTATAGAATATTCCCTTGTTTTTATAAATTTATCAAGCGAATCAACTAAAATAATAATTTCCTCAAAATCTTTTATATCCTTAATATCAATATTAAACTGATTAATTTTCCCTTTTATTAAATCAACTCTATTTTTTATTTGTTTTAGTTTCACTTTCTCCTCTTTAAGAGGATCTTTATAAATAGATAATAAATATTTAATATTTTTATTTTTCAATTCAGTTTCAATATTTTTTACTTTAGAAAGGATAGAATCTTTTAGTTCTTGTATATCTTTTTTTAATAAATTAACATCTTCAAGAATTTCATTAATATTTTTAAGTTTTTGATCAACTAACTTAGTATTATCTAGTTTAGAATAAGTAATAGAAGAAAAACTAGCATCTTCCTCTACATATTCAGCTTTAAAAGTCTTGGGATTAAGAGAATATAGTTTAATAAGTTCCAATTCTCCGGCATCAAGAAAAATCCCACAAGAGCAAACATCCACCCAAATATTACTATCCATAGAATAGTTAATTAGTTTCATAGGATTAGAACAAACAGGACACAATCGCTTTCCACTACCTTTTATACTCTTACCTGAAGTAGATGGGAAAAATTTTTCTATATCTTTCAAAGATATTTCAAGGGCTTTAGTTAATTCCCCCTTATCAAACCATAAAGAAGAACATTGCGGACATTGATCTATTTTCAAAATACTACCATCTGGAAACTTTATATTTAATATCCTAAATTCTATATCACATAATGGGCATTTTCTAATTAAATTTTCTTGCTTTGACCCTAAATCCTTAATACTATTTACTTCATTTATTATATCCTTTATCAAATCTTTAAACATAAGATTTTCCCTCCTTAACAAAAAAAATTATTAAAAAACTTAAAAAAGATTATTTAGAGCCTAATACGACATTTTTAGATAATCTCTTATTTAGTCGAATTATATCTATTTTAATATTATCACCTGGTTTATATTTATCAAGGATTTTTCTATAATATATTGTATTTTTTACTATCTCAGAATTAATAGCATATATAATATCACCTTTTTTAAGACCAGCATTATAAGCAGGTCCATCAGTTTCTATTTCTTTTATCATAACTCCTTCACTAATATTTATTCCTAAAAATCTGATTATTTCAGGAGTTAGATCAACAACTTCAACTCCCAAATTAGGTCTAACTACTTTACCAAAAGCTTCTAAGTCTTTAATTATTTTTTGAGCTTTATTAGAAGGAATAGCAAATCCAATTCCTTGAGCACCAATTGCTACAGCAGTATTAACTCCAATTACTTTTGAATTTAAATCAACCAATGGACCTCCAGAGTTCCCAGGATTTATAGGAGCGTCAGTTTGTAATAAATCCTCTAAATGCAAATTCCCTACATCAATTGTTCTATTTTTAGCAGATATAACCCCTACAGTAGCACTGTAATCAAATCCATAAGGATTACCTACCGCAATAACCCATTCCCCAATTTTTATACTATCTGAATCATCAAATTCCAAGGCAGGAATTTTTACATTTTTATCTGTTATATCCAATTTAATAAGAGCTAAGTCGGTAAATGGATCACTTCCAACTACTTGAGCCTTATATTTTACACTATTATCAGGAAAAGTTATATAAATTTCTTTAGCTTTTTCAATCACATGATTATTAGTTACTAAATAATATTTATTAGAGTCAATAACAAAAGCGGAACCAATTCCTTGCCCTTTAAACATCTTATCCCAATCGGGACCAAAAAAATATTTAAAAAAATCATCCCAATCTTTAGACCATGGAGTATCAGAAGTAATAACATCAACCCTAGCTACTGAAGGCTTAACCTCTTCTATAACTCTTACAAATGTATTCTTATCCGCTTCTTTTATCACTACTGTTTGCTTATATAACACATTATTAACATTAGAATTATTACCTCTTGTATTATTTTTAACAAAACTTAAAGTAAATATAGAACCTATAATACTACCAATTATTGAACCTACTATAATGGATATTATTACCAATAAAAACAGTCTTTTATCCATATCCTTTTATTAATTACTTTTATATATTTAGAATAAAATTCCTTTATAAAAACAAAAAATTCTATAACTCTTTTACCTTCATTTTTCAAATGCTAATATTATTTTTTTATAAAAAGTAAAAATATAATAATCTTTTAAATTTTACCTAAAACTTCCAAAACTCCCATAGTAATTACAAACATTAGCAGTATAAAATTTTATTTATTTAATTCAAATCTAACAATATCATATAGAATAATTTTTTTACTACCAATTGAAATATACCAATCTTGTCTATTAACTATGGGCATCCCTTTTCCTAAATCTTCAGTATCAGAAGCAGTTAATTGAACATTACTAAATCCTATTATTTCTTGATTATTATTTGGATTAACAACTCCCTCCACACTTGAAAAATTAGCAATATACTTACCATACCATTTTAAAGTTTTATCTTTAATAATATAATTTATAAACCCATTATTTGTATCATTATACTCATTAACATTAAATCTTCCACCATCCATTAGCCATCTATAAATATCCCTATCAGGAATTGTTAAAGATCCTCTAGTTGTTATTATATTAGCTGATAAATAAAAATTATTTGAATTATAATTTTTATCTTGATAATTTAAAACAACAAAATTCTGAGAAACAATATTTATAGGTTTAAGAGGAACTGTTATCTCATTGTTATTAACCCTAGCTTTTATAAATCTCTCATATCTTCCGTTATTATAATTATATCCTACAAATCCTACACTTTCACCTGTATTTTTAAAATCGTAATCATTATCTCTGAAATTATTAATAATAACATTACCTTCTAAAGCTCTTACTATTTGTCTCCTATTATCCCATTTAGAATCACTTGTAGTAGGTAAAATATAAGTAGCTCCTCCATTTCCTCCTAAAGTAATTTGCCCACTATTAGGATTAAAATTATTAGGTATATTCCACCCTCCTAAATCCCCAGCAGCTCCACTATCTTGATAAAAGTTCCTATTTGTTAGACTATCAGTATTATTAAATCTTGTAGAAATAACAGTTAAATCAAAAGGTTTAGGAGGATTACTGGTGTTATTATTTTCAAAATAATACAATCCATTATTGTTAGGACCATTAGGCATAACAACTACATTTCCTCCATTAACATGGATTGCCATTAAGCTATCCCTTTCAGCACGAGTTAATCTACTTAAATCAATTCTTATTTCATTATTAGTATTATCAATTGTTCTTCCATTAGAAGGTAAATTTTGAATATTATTTAAAAGTGTATTAACATTTACTTTTTGCTTACTATAACCTCCCACTGCAAAAATTATTAATTCATTTCCATTAGGTACAAGATAAACAGTAGCATACTTAGGAGGATAAGAATTTACTATAGCTCTAGTAGTATCATTATTAGGCATAAACCTGTTATTATTATCAGTAGGCCATACCATTTCAATTAAGCCTCCATTTTGAGGACGTCTTGTAACTTCTCCATTAGCATTAGAACCAACTAAAACTGCAGTATTTGAATTAATGTTTATTCTTACCATTTGACCATTATTAATTTTGTTTAAATCTATATTCCCATTATCATCAGTACCTGGCAATTTTCCTTCGTTAGCTCCAGTAGAATTAAGTGTTTTAGTATTATAGCTTTTAATAGAGAAATCAGAAGCAGATGTTAAATTATTACTATTTACATAAACATTAACATATCCTGTACTACTTCCTCCTGAAATCAATCTACTATTAGAATTTGTTCCATCCCATACACCTGTAAATCCAGAGGTACTAAGTGCAGATCTACCTGAATTAACCCTAAAAGCATTATTTACATCATTTTCTTTTAGATTAGGTGCTGATAAATCTCCTTTAATATTATATCCATCAGTTAATCCCACACATCTATCTATATTATTAGCATAATTAAGAGCAACAAAGGGATCTGCACCGAATGGGTTCCACATCATCTGATGCTTAACAAACATAGCAGTATTAGTAGATATATTATAAGGGGTCCTTTGAACAACAGTAGCTAATGCTCTACCACTATATCTTATTCGGGAATTACTTAATCCACTAACTATAGTATTAAAATTTCCATTAGGATCATTATTTAATTGAGCTACAACTGTATTTATTGTTATATCGTAAGTAGGGATAATAGTTAAAGCACTATTTATTCTTCTTCTTACTATATTAACATTACTTAAAGCCCATAAATTATTAGTATTATTTATTCTATAGTAAATATCAAAGCTATAGCCATTCATAATATCTCCTGATGGATTACCAACAAATATAATATTATTACCATTAGCTTGAACTATCCATCCTCGATTAACTAAAGAAAAATCTCCATTATTAGTATTATTAAAATTTCCCATAATTAGAGGACTTACTAAAATATCTAAGGTAGTTCTAATGTATTGAGAGTATAAAGATGCTTGTCTTTCTTTAGTTTCAGATAGTATTTGCTTTCTTGATACAGAATACATTAAAGACATAAACACACTAACAATAACTAAGGTAAATAATACAATAATTAAAGCTGCTCCTTTGTTATTTTTTTTAGTACTTTTATTCATATAAATCCCCCCCCCCTATATTATCTTTTTGGATTTCAAATTAATTAAAAAACTCTTTTTAGTTTCTAAAATTCTTCTTTGATTATCCCTTTCAAGCCAAATACTATTGTATATCATTAAATTAACAGGATCAAATACTCTAATATTATTAGGTGTATTTTGCCAATAAGTACCATGTAAAAATTTAATATTCTCTGGTATATTATTATTATTATCAAGTCTTAAGCGAGATACTACTACACTAATCCTATATCTTGATCTTCTATCATATTGAGGAACTTGATTAGATAAATCAATTAATGTTCCTACTTGTGGCCAGGAAATATTTTGAGGAGTAGTAATAATATTACTGTTTTCATTATTTAAATAACTGGCATTACCTTGAGCATTTTGATTTAAAACATAATACCATCTTACTTGTTTACGGTCCATAGGATTCTCCATATTTACCAGAGTTATAGGCATAGGTGAAAAATTATTGGTGTTTATAGCTAGCTTTATAATAGCTTGACTATTATTTCTTAAAGCAGCTAATATATTTTTATCATTAGTTTGAGTAGGATATACATAAACTAAGGGGTATTGACTAATATCAACAGATTCTTGGAAAATATTAGGTTGGATAACAGAAGAAGGATAAAATTTAGGATTAATAATAGGATTTTGAGCTTCAAGAGCAGACCAAGTATAAGGGTCCACCTCTAAATTAGAAGCATTTAACTCATCCTTTATAACCTTTTCAATCAAACTTAAATACTCATTCATTCTCGCTTTTTCTATACTAATTTTATTTTGCTTAATAATAGAATTAAAAACCTGAATAAAAATTAAAATAATAACTAAAAATATAGTAACTGCAACTATTATCTCAATTAGAGTAAATCCATTAAACTTATCTTTTATAATTTTCATATTACCATTTATAATTTTCATATTCCCTCCTTCATTTGAAAAATTAAAAAGCTACAACTCTAGAGACTACTATTCTTTTTATATTATTTAAATTTCTTGGATTAGTTTGGTAAATAATATTAACCCTGACTTGATAAACTCCATTACTAACACGAGTTACTTCTACATAAGAATTATTATTTCTATCAGTTCCAAATTGAATTACTCTTCCTTTAGGAAACCAATTATTAGAATTTATAGATTGAACTACTCCTATTTTAATAGAATTTGCTCCTGAACTCAAAATAGAATTTATTTGATTAATAATAGTATTATTGTTAATTATCTTATTAACAAAATCAGAAATTGAATATATGTTATTAGTAGGATCTTCTCTAACAATAGTAGGATCAGCGATTCTGTCAGAAATAGGTAATGAACATACATAATCTAATATTCCTTCGCCTATTTTGGAAATTTCACTTCTAGTTTGAGCATTGATTAAAAGTTTTTGACTCCCTAAAACCGATAACCCTAAAATAGCTAAAATCAAAGCTAACAAATTAACTGCTATAACTACCTCTATTATACTAAATCCCTTAACTATTTTTTTTAAATTTTCTTTCATATTTTCCCCCTCCTATTTATTATTATAAAAAAAATAAAAAAAATCCCTATCTGTTTTTACATTTTTTAACATTTTTTTTACAAAATTTTATAAGGAAATCTAAAATATAATTAAGAAATTAGTAAAAAAAGAGGGGGTAAGTTTATGGATATAAATAATATAAATAATTTTAAAATAATTAATAATCAAAAAATAAATACTAAGCAGCCTATAAATAAAAATATTCCTCTTAATGAGTCTCAACCTAAAGAAGATAATATTACACCTACAGATATAAATACCTTAAATATAGAAAATATTGAAAATACTACTAATAATCCGGAATTATTATTATCTCCAACTACTTTAGATAACGAAACAAACAAGAAAGAGAAAGTAAATACCGAGAGTAACATTCCGAAAAACTTAGTTATTTTTGAAGTACATAATGATAATAATTTTTCCCAAAAACAAGTGGATGTAAATAAAATAAGAGCTTTTGGACCAACTAATTTACCCAAAACACCTGAAGAAATGTTTATTAATCCTAAATACTTATAAGCAATTTCTAAATTTATTCCATTTAAATATTAATTGTTATGAATAGTAGGGGTATAGAGTTTAAAGAACTTAATACTTTTATTGATTATATCATAAGTTTATTATCTTAACTATGCTCACTTATAAACTATAGTGTTTCTACAGGAACTCTCCTTAAAAAAGTGTAGAAAAACCTTAAGAAATTAGATTAACAAAATATTTTATCAAAGGTAATTGGTTATTAATAATTTCTTTTTGTTCGGGATGATACTGAACTGCTAAAATAGGCAGGTTTTGGTGTTTAATTATTTCTATTATACCGTCTTTAGCAAGAGCTAAAATCTCAAAATTAGGAGCTAATTTTTTGATGGCTTGATGATGTCTAGAATTAACTACTCTTAAATTATTTATAGTATCTTTATTATTCAATAAATTAGTTATTTCATCAAAAAAAGTACCATATATATGATGCCTTAATTTCCTTTTAGCGTTAAAATCCTGTATTTCAGGATAAATCTTGTGAGAATTATCTATTACAATACCCTTTATATCATAAGGTAAATGCTGAAATAGGGTACCTTTAAAATAAACATTTATAATCTGAATACCCCTACATATACCAAATATCGGCACCTTTTTATGATATTTTTCCAATAACTCTAACTCAAATTCATCTCTATATTTATCAAATTTATATAAATCTTCTTCATATAAAATAGTAGAATTATAAAATACAGGATAAACATCAACCCCTCCACTTAAAATAATAACATAACTATCCTTTAAATCTTCAATTTTTGATTCTTCATAAAAAAAATACTTAACTTCTATATTCTTATTAAATTTCTTATTATATTCTTCTTTTATTAAATTTGTAAATTCTAAATATTCGTTAAAAACAATTTCATTTACATTTTTACTAAGAACTAAAGAAATCATTTTAATTTCACCCCCATAACATTTTAAAATTATTTTAAAATAAAAAATAATATTTAAAAAACTGCTTTATTAATATTTAAACCCAAATCCTTTAGTTCGTCACTTATAAGGTTCTCAGGTTCTTTTTCTATTTTAACTGTATCCCTCCTAACTTGATCATAACTTACTGTTTTAAACTTATTTGTAATTACTTTATCTATTAATCTTGTACTTGATCATTAGAGTTATAAAATAAATATAGCCCTTTTATTTACCTTGACTAATACTGATTCCTTATCATGTAATAATTGCTATAAAGGAGTTTCAGCTATAACCTCTTTGATATGTCCTTCTAATATTTCCTTTATGATTTTCTCTATTTCTTACCCAGTTCTAACTAAGAATGTTTTAAAAGCTTTTATAATATCGTTTTGAAGATTACCTATTTTAATAGTAGCAACTGCTTGAATAGATAAAGGTATTTTATGTGAAAATCTCTGAACTTCTTTATATCGATTATTCTAGGTTCTAAAGATAATTCTGAAGCTTATTCCAACAATGAAAAAACAATTGTTTCTTCTTTCACTATTAATCTTTTACTCCTAAACCCCCTTTATGATTTTATTAATCAAAAACTTATCTAAATCCTCCAAATTCTTTAGATCTTGTAATTTATGAAATATATTTAACTATTATTTTTACCATTTACTACTACTAATTTCATTATCAGCAAGCTACTCCACCTATATTAACATAATAATATCCAAATAAATCCACGTTATAGAAAAATAGTAACTTCATGTAGATAAGATTAAACAAAATTTTGTTTTTAATTTTTATACAGCGATTTCTTCTAAGAAATTGACTAATTCTTGAGAAATTGTTTTTTTATTGTTAATTGCTTCTTCAAAAGGGATTAAAGTATATTTATTATTTATAAGTCCTACATAATATCCGTTTTGATTTTTTAGAATAGCATCTATAGCTTTATAAGCACTTAAAGTTCCGAATATCCTATCTTTAGCAGTAGGACTACCACCGCGTTGGATATGGCCCAATACACTAACTTTTAATTCATAATCACTATATTTCTTCAAAACCGGATTTAATTGGTTATAAAAATCATAAGCATTAGAATAACCTTCAGATAAAACAATAATAACATGTTTTTTCCCTTTTTGTTTAAACATATGAATTTTTTGAGCAATTTTTTCTATATCTACTTTAAATTCAGGTACCAAAACTATTTCACTTCCTGTAGCTAAAGCTACTTCTAAAGGTAGTTGTCCATAATCCCTACCCATTACTTCCACTATAAAAACTCTTTCAAAAGAATAAGCAGTATCCCTAATTTTATCTATAGCTTCTTTAGCAGTATTTAGTGCTGTATCATAACCTAAAGTATATTCAGTAGGGTAAATATCGTTATCAATAGTACCCGTTATTCCAATAACTTTTATATTAGATTCTTTATATATTTTATAAGCGGCATTAAAACTTCCATTACCACCTATTATAACCAAAGTATCTATATTTAAATTATTTAGATTAGAGTAGGCTATTTTTCGGGAATTATAATCTAAGAATCTTGGTTCCCTAGAGGATTGTAATATAGTCCCTCCTCTTTCAATTATTCCACTAACACTTCTATCCGTTAGTTCAGTATATTCATTATCTAAAACCCCCTTTAAACCTTTAAAAAAACCAATAACTTTAAAATTATTATCTATGGCATATCTTGTAAGTGCTCTGATAGCAGCATTCATTCCTGGACTATCTCCACCACTTGTTAAAACTCCAATTGTTTTCATAACTTTCCTCCTTTTTTATGTTATAATTATTCTAAGTACATTATCATTTTAATCCATTTACCATGCTTAGAAAAATAAGTATAACCCAATTTTTTATAAAAATTAATAGCTTTAAGATTTTTTTCACCAACATATAAATTAGAATATTTAACTTTTAGATTCTTATCTTTATTATATTGCTTAGAAAATTCTAAAAATTCCTTTATTAAGGAATATCCAATTTTAAGTCCCTGATATTCAGGAATAACACTTATTTCATGGATTGAAATAACATAATCTTCTAATTCTTTGTCATAATAGTACGTATCACCTGCAATAAATCCAACTATATCTTTTGAATTATTATCAATTGCTACCATAATAATATTTTTATTTAAATCGTTAGATTTATGATAAAATAACCATTTTATATAATTTTCAATATCCTCAATTTTTTTATAATGATAATCTTCCATTTTTTCATAAGTTTTTATATAAACCTGGATTAACTTATCTTTAACTTTATCAAAATCTGTTTTATCCTCAATTAAGAGGAATTTAATAAAATTTCATCTAAATTTATCCTTATAATTATCTTTGTAATATAAAGTGGTTTTATTAACTATAAGCATACATATCACCTCTCCCTATTATTTAATTATCCAAAAAAACACAGAAATCCTTAAAAAACAATAGATATTATAACAAAAAGGATAAAAGATAAAAAAATAGAAATTAATCATAAATAAAAATGAGAAAAATAAATAAAATAATAATATTAATTTTTGTTTTTATTTTTTTTAAAACTTATTTTTCATTTTCTTCCGAGAATCAATTTTCAGAAAATAAAAGTTCTTTAGAAAATAAAAACATAAAAACATATGAAAATAAAAATTATGCCTTTACCTACTCCGATAATTGGGAATTAATAGAAAATTTAGCTGATTTAGATTTAGCACTAATTAATACCAAAAATCTAACAGCTAATATATATATCAAAACCATAAAAACTAATCAAAAAATAGAAGAATATATAGATAATGAAATTAAAAGAATGAAAGAATCATTATTAGAAAAATTTGATATTTTAAAAAGTGAAAAAAAAATAATTGAAAATAAAGAGGTCTATATATTAGAATATGAGTTCAGTCAAGGAACTTTAGATTTTAAAACTCTAAAATATTATATTATAGCTCCTTCTACCTTTTACCTACTAACATATACAAATTACAAAAAAGATTATCAAAATAATCTTAAAGATTTTTATTTAGTTTTTAATTCCTTTAAAATTAAATAATTTTCCTAAACTTTTCAAAAAAACCATGTCCAAAAAAACATGCTTTTCAAAAATCATAAAGTAAAAGACTATGTATAAAAAATTAAAATCCTATTTATTAGTTTTCATCTTAATTTTTTATCAAATTACTAATAAAGTGTTTTCACAAGAATTAAAAATCTACAAATCTTTTATTAATGATAATGAATTTATAATCCTAGAAATATATAGCACTAACCTAAATAAAATAAAACTAAATACTTTTTATCAATCATTTAAAGAAATAGATTTTGAATTAAAGGATATTAATTTAGAAAAAATAGAAAATACCTTAGAGAACTGTAAAGTAAATTATATAAATAACGAAGCTAAAGTAAAAGTAAATCTAAATTATCCAGTTCCTTTTAAATTAATAAGAAGAGAATTATACGAAAACACTTTGAATATAAAAATTCCACTTAATTTTAAGTTAATAAACAAAGTAGAATTTTATGATAAAAAAACTAATAAAATCTTTGCTTATCTTTATAATAATTATATAGTTGAGAATTATGATAATAAAGTTAATGCCTTAAATGTAATTGTTTTTAATTTTCTAGTTCCCTATAAAGTTGATTTTATTAATTTAAAAACAAAAGATAAATTAGAATATAAAGATGAAAATTTTTACATAGCAATAAATGGCACTTATTTTGCTAAAAAAGACTCAAATTATTTTACGGTAGCAGGTGTGGTAGATGATAATAATATCATCTCTTTTCCTGTTGAATATAGACCAAATAGAGGATACTTTAGTATATTAAAAAGTAAAGAATATAATAACATAATTACTATTTTTGACTACTTAGTTAATATAAGAGAAGAATTTATAAAGTTAATAAATATAACGAAAAAGATATACGATATAGATATTTTAGTTCAAGCTGGACCATTAATATATAAAGACTATAATTATGTTATGGATCTAGATAAAGAAGCGTTTGGTGAAACTGGAAATAATATAATAAAAGAAGCCCCCAGAACATTAATACTAAATTCTACAAACGATAATGATCCATATAATAGTAATTTAAATATTATCTCTGTTTTACCTTATAATTATGAAAGGAACAAAGGTTTAAATTTATATGATATTCCCTACTTTGTAGATAATTTAGTTTCAAACAAATTAATTTCTCAAACTAAAATAAAAGATTTACTAAATTTAGATGGAGGTAGCTCAGTTAATTTTTATATTAACTCTAATTTAATAGATTCCGTATATTCAAATAAAAAAAACCCTTATAAATCCCAAAATTACTTAGTTTTTAAAACAAATATAAAAGAATATTATTACAAAAATACATTAACTTATTACTATTATTTACCGGGAATAGTTGATTTCTTTTATAATAAAGAAGAAATAGTAAAAAAAGAAGGAAAATATTTTATTAATTTTAACGATGGAGTTAATTCCTATTCTAAATTCATTGAATATCAAACAAACTGAAAAAAACTTTAACTCCCTTACAAAATTTTAGAATATATAGAAAATAATAAAACACAAAAAAAAATTATTATACTAACTCACCTAAAAAGTCATTCTGACAGGCGAATAAAGTCTATATATATAATTAATTTGACCGAGATTTATGTTTCTTTGGAGAATATTTTCCCTCACAACCATTATATAACTTTAAAAATTATAAGTTATTCCCAAATATAGATCTCTTTTATATCCACGATATAAAGAAAACCAAAAAATAAAACTAACAAAAAGTACTTTTTTATACATTATTTTATACACCTCCAATTAAGAAATTTTAATAAATCTAATTACATCTTAGAGCACCATTAGTACTACAACTTACAAAAGGAATAAATATAAAAATATAAAAAATAATTAAAGATGTTATGTTATCAGTAAGTTTTAAATTAGCAAATAGTAATTTAATATACAGAAAAGAAAGAACATTATTAACTATTTTCTCTATAGCAATTTCTATTTTTATTTCTTTTTTATTGCTTTCAATAATAGATGGTTTTTTAAAAACTATTGGAAATTCTTTAAATTTAAAGAAAATAGATATAATAGTAAGCAGTGGAGAACTACCAATAGAGTTAGGTCCAATAGTAATAAGTACAAATTCCTTTAAAATAAATAATAACATATACCAAGAGCTAAATCAAAAATACCCAAATTTCATTATCTCCCCAGTTTTTAAAAATTTAACCAAAATAAATAATAAATTAATCCCTATTATATCTTTAAATCTTAAATACCTTGATAAATTTTATCCTAACTTTTACGTAAATATCTTATCTACAGAGGATATAGTATTAATAGGGGAAAAATTAGCAAAAATTTTAAACCTTAAAGAAAACAATACTATAATCATACAAAATAAAATATTCAAAGTTTATAAAATTTTAAACCAAATAAACGGTTATGAAGATTACTCTATTTTTTTAGATTACAAAGAATATACTAAACTATTTAATGTAAATAATTTATCTCAATTATGGATTATTACCAATTTAAATAATTTAGAAAATAAAAAGATAATCCAAATATTAAAAACCGATTATCCCAATTTATTTTTTTACGAAAATGAAGAGATAAATAGCAATCAGTATTCATTAATAGCTATATTAAAAAGTTTACAAGTAATAATAATAGTAGCATCAGTAAGTACAGCTTTAGTTGCTTCTACAAATACTATATTAATAACTACCTTTGAAAGAATAAAAGAATTTGCCATATTACTAGCAATAGGTAGCCCAAGAGCCTTAATATTTTTATCTGTACTCCTTGAAGGCATTATAATATCCTTTATTGGCTCAATTACTGGGATAATCTTAGGAATAATATCTAGTATATTATTTCAAAATTCATTTTACAAAGCAATCAACTTATCTATTCCTATAGTATCAATTTCTGCTAATGTTTTTTTACAAATTTTAATAATAACATTCTTAATTGGAATCTTATCATCAATTCTACCAGCTTACATCTCATCTACTATTAATTTACAAGAATCTATAAAAAAATAATAAGAAATTAATAAATAAGCAATTACCACCAGCTGGGTTAATTAAAAAAATAAAAAAATTTTAAAAAAAGAGGAATAAAAATAACTCTAGCAAAAACTAAAATATGTCATTAGAAGAGTATATAAATTATATTGTATTTGAATTTCTATATGATTTTTATAATAAAGCAAAAAAAATAGAAGCTAAAATAAATTTTTATACACATAATTTACAAATAACTAAAGATACTAAAAATCTTTACTTAACTTTTAATAGATTAAATCAAAAAATATTAAATACTGATACTTTAGGTTTTCTTGATATTTATGGATATAGTATAAGTTATCAATTATATTTAACCTCAAAATTTGAATGGGTTATAAAAATAGGTAATGAAAAATTAATTAAAATAGACAGTGGATTAATAAATTACATCATATATAAAGCCTTTGGTATTTTAGCTTAATAATACATAAATACCAATAAATTAAATGATAATAAATATCTTAAAAGAAAAAGAAGAATTAACAAAACCTGTTAAAAAATTAAAAAATCTCAATATAATAAATTTATATAACAATCTATTTTATTTAGTGGATCATAAAAAATTAGCTTGGCATTGTCTCTTATTCTTTCACCCTTTATAAGCATATTTTTATTTTTTATAGATTTATTTTATAAAAAAAATGTAACAGATTTTTTATTTATTACCTTTGTTATCTTAATCTTTGCTGTTTTAATACTTCCTCCTATATATTTTTTTATTTCATTTTTTTTGGTTTCAAAGTATAAATCAAATATTTCTAAATTTTGTCAAGGATTGTATGAATTAACAGGAAATGAAGAATTTAACATGTGTGCAATACACTTTTTAAATGCACCACTTGATAAAGGTAAAAATACAAAAGCACTAAATACAATATACACCCATAAAGAACCATTTGAAAACCTATATAAACTGCTAATTCAAAAAATCCCCAATGAAATAAATATTATTGAAATTACAACAGAAAAATAAATATATAAAAAAAATATTTATTATTTTTTAAAAATAGCTTTCGTTAATCCTTATTTTACTTTTTTATACTCATAATTCACTATCTTCTTCTTATTCCTATCTATCTCCATTCCCACTATATATATCTTATCATAATTCATATACTTCTTATAATACTCTCTTTCTTGAATTTGTCTTATCGCTTTCCCTTTCTCTTCTTCTCTTTCTATTACCTTTACCTCTATTATATACACAATCTCTTTATTCACTATTATTGTTAAATCTATTCTTCCTTTTGATGTATTATCTTCTGTTATCACATTTAACCCTGTAGAATATAATAAACTAAATATCGCTATTACATAACTTGACACCCCTTTATAGTGTACATAACTTATATTGCTTATTAACACTTCTATC
>Ga0080004_1118469_pt1 | contig 25855 bp, 29 predicted proteins | sample WasSprMetagenome_FD_69207 | JGI IMG/M metagenome (GOLD analysis project Ga0080004, IMG submission 69207) | Sulfidic aquatic microbial communities from Washburn Spring, Yellowstone National Park, USA - WS (SPADES assembly) (version 2) | ecosystem: Environmental > Aquatic > Thermal springs > Hot...
GAGCCCTAGCGCGCAACGGTTATAAGCGGTCGCGCCTGTGCGCGAGGGGGTAGCTGATGAGGCACTCGCACGGCTACAGGAACAGGGGGAGGAAGATCCTCAGGAAGCACCCTCGCGAGAGCGGCTACCGCGGCCTGAGCCGGCTCATGTACGAGTATAACATTGGTGACTACGTAGTCATCGACATCAACCCAACATTCATAACAACAGCGCCCCATAGGAGGTACCAGGGGCGCGTGGGCAGGATCGTGGAGAAGAGGGGGCGCGCTTACGTGGTCGAGGTCCGCATGGGGGGCAAAGTGAAGAAGATAATCACGACGCCTGACCACTTAATGCCGCACATGCCCGCTCCCCAGCCTTCTGCTGCGCAAGAAAAATAAAACCCCGGGTAGCCAGCCTCCATAGGCGGTAAGTATGCCGTCCCACGGGAGCCTTACTAAGGCTGGGAAGGTTAGAAATGCCACACCAAAGATACCCCCCAAGCCGAAGAAGAACCTCATTCCCAGGAGGAGGAACGAGAGAAACTACAAGAGGAGAATCCTTTACGCCCAGGCGTCTCCTGAGTAAGCTCAAAGCGCCGCTAGTCCACTATCTCCACCTTTTCAAAGCCCTTAACTAGGCTGTCCACGAGGTTCCCAAGAGCTTTCTCCAGGCTAGCGCCACTGCGAAGCTCCCTAAGCAGCTGCTGCACGCTTTCCTCAGCGGTGATCCACTTGTTCAACCAGGCGTAACCAAAAAGAGCCTCCACCACCTCGGACTTCTCAACTCTCCTCGGAGTGCGCCCACACTTGTGCGCTAGCAGCGACGAAGCGAAAACGGACGACAGAACCCGGCCTGGAACTTTCACTCCATAGACTTTCTCCGTGTGGAGTGTAAGAGCTGCAGAAACCACGAAGTTCAGGAAGGCATCTCCGAGCTTCGCCAGCTTAATGCTCACAACCAGCGTGCTCATCCCTTCAGGCTGGGGAAGGCTTCAAGGAGCTGGTTTCTCAGCGATAAAAGCTTCTCGTTTAGCCTCCGGGCGGCCTCCTCCAGCGCCTCTATAGGGCTAAGGTCACCTTCTGTGGTCACGTGGAGGTACGCAACATCGAGAAGTGGGTGCTCGACTCTGTATGCCGCTACTACTCTTGGGTCGGAGTTCAGCTCGCTGACGAGCAGGTTCAGTATCGTGTGCCCCTCCCCTCGAAGTCTCACCTCAAGCTTGTTCTTAGTAAAGACCAGCACTTCTACCTGAAGCTGGTTCACGAGCCCAACCCTGCGCATGCTCTCTAAAAACATTGCCTTGCGCAGCAGCGTCGCGCCACCCTTTGCCACGCCTTGGACGCCCTGCTCACTCTCCTCTTAGGGGTTCGCTGCACGTTTCGCGAGCATCTGAGTTACTAGCGCTACTGCTTCCGTAAGCTTTCCTCCACGATGTAGTAATAGATCTTGTGCGATCTCCCTCCCTCCTCAACGTCTACGACTTCAACCGGCTTCCACCCCGTTATCGCGAAGTCATGGGACACAATTCTCGTAGAGGGCTTCAGCTCGGAGAGGAACTTCGGCCTCAGGCGCTCGTTCACCGAAGTTAAGAGGTAGAGAAAGACTACGTCGGCTGGGGGGAATCGCACGTCGTAGAAGCTGCCATGAATCAGCAGAACCTTGTCCTCTACTCCGGCCAGCCGGACATTCCTCATGGCTGTCTCGAGGAGATCCTTCCTGATCTCTATCCCTACAGCCCTAGCACCAAACTCCTTGGCTGCTATCACCAAGGTTCTTCCGTCACCGCACCCCGGCTCTAAAAGGAGCTCCCCGCTACGGAGCCCAGCCAGCTTCAGCGCCTGGCGTATCACCTCAGGAGGGCTCGGGACGAACGGTACTGTGACGCCCACAGGTGACATAGCCTAGCTACCCCGCCTAAAAATCTAAACTCGCGAAAGCCGAGCCTTCCAGAGAGCAGCATGTAATGCCTGGGATAGTAATTGTTATAGCCTTTCCGCGCGTCAGTGGTAAACGATGAAGAAGGGTGACGTAGATACTGGTAAACCCAAGCTTACTGAAAAGCAGGTCGAGATACTCAGGTTTCTCTTCAGCCGGAGCAAACCGCTGAGAGTCTTCACGGTCTCTGTGGGGCAGAAGACCCTGTCCAGCGAGCTAGGCGTGTCCAGGCAGGCTCTGAACATACACCTGAGGAGACTCCGCGAGCTTGGCCTCATACGGACGGGCCGAGGCTTCATCGATGTGACAGAGCGTGCGCTCAGCGTGCTGGGGAGGCAGAGTGGTGACGCCTTCATCTTCCTCAAGCTAGACCCTCCTAAGAGGATACAGGCCTACGAGGCACTCAAGCAGCTACCCGTGGATAAGGTCTACAGGGTCACGGGGGACATAGACGTCATAGTCCAGGTCTCGCAGTCGATGCTCGAGAGCGTCCTGAATGCCATAAACTCCCTTGACGGCGTGAGAGAGACAAGGACTTACGTAGTGATAGAGACCCTGCGCTAGAGCCCCAGCTCCGTCAGGAGTTCCTCGACGTTTCTCTCGCTTTTATACCTCCTCAGGATGCTGCGCAGGGCTTCTGCTGGCAGGCTCACCCCGAGACATTCCCTCAGGGCCTGAGCAAAGCCACTCCTACTCATGAGAAAGCCGAGGAGCTGCGTGACGTTGGAGCGGCTCCTATTCAAGGTAGCCGACTCGAAGTCTATGATGACCGGCCTTAAGGAGGTCTCTTCCACCAGCACGTGGTCCTCGAACCTTGCTAGCTCGTTGTGCACAAGCCCTATGCTATCGAGAGCAGCCAGCTGAAGTACCAGCTTCGTGAAGACTTCTCTCACCCTTTCCCCGCAGTTTCTGAGCGCGAACTCCGCGAAAGGCGTACCCTCGATGTACTCCCTCACGAGTATGTTGCGCGAGCACGCGATAAGCCTGGGGCCCACGCCCACGCTGTTCGCCATGGAGAGGGCTGCAGCCTCTCCGAGGAGGCTGCTTCTCCTCGAGTCAAGCCTCCGCACCTTAACCAGGACTACGCCAGCGCTGCGGTGGAAGGCTTTAATTGTTACGGCGGAGGTCCCCTTACCCACTACTGCAACCTCCCCGATCCTGGCGCTCCCCTCTTCGAGTAGCTCTAGCACCCCGAGCAGCCTCAGCTCCGTCAGCCTTCTGATGCAACAGCTGTGAGAGGGGGAAGGGTAGCAAAGCGCAGTGCACAACCTCATTGGAAGCACAGCATCCACTCCTCGACACCCAGCGCCCAGAGGTATATCTCCCTCCTATCCTCTGGCAGCGTGTATTGCTCGAGTAGCGACTCAGCGTCCAGAATACGCCAGTCGCAGTCCCTGTAGACCTTGAGGAGGTCGGCCGCGACCTCACCGGCTGACCTGCGTTTCCTGGGCACTACGGCAACCCACCTTTCCCCCTCGACAAGCACCGGTTGACGGGCCCGCACCCACTTCTCCAGGAAGGAGAGAGCATTAGCGCTCCACACGGGAGGCCCTAGATGCTTTTTGTGCAGCGGCAGGCTCACCTGGTCCAGCTCGAGAGCGATCAAGGGGCCTGCCTTGAGATCCAGGAGCCTCGCCCGGTAGACCAGAAAGCCCTCTTCTTCCAGCCTGGACTTCAGCTTCCTATGCACGCGCGAGAGCCTACCCTTAAAGGCGTCGGTGGGCGTGCGAGCTCTGCTCTCCGCCTTCACGAAGAGGAAAGCTCTCGCCGTGAGAGCCTCCCGGAGCATGTTCTCGTCGAAAGCCACTCTGGGAGGCTCAAGGAAGCAGCAGAGGAGGTCTTCTTTCTGCGCAATAAGTCGAGCGGCGGCAACGAGCTTAAGGAGCGCATCCCTCGTGACCGCCGCAGCAGCATTCCTCCTGCGGTCCACGGGGTCAAGAACCACTAATGGCGCTCCTTTGAACTTCAGGGCCTCCTCGGTGAAGGGTATGAACACCCTCCCGGGCCTCCACCTGACGACGTCGTCGAGGAGCCGCCGCAGACCCCCGTAGTATATCACGAGGAGCTCAGCCAAATACCCGGAGAAACCCCCCACCCAGGTCTCTGCCCCGTAGATTCTCAAGTTCTTCAGCAGCCTTTTAAACACCCTGATATCCCTCTTGAGAGCCGGGTTTCTGGAGAGAGCCTCCCTCACGTAGCTCGTGTGGAATGGTGTCCTGTCGACCGGGGACACTATGTGCTCCGGGGAGCTCGCATAGTACGCGGGCACTACCTCCACCTCGAACTCCCGCAGTTTCAGGACGTAGTAGGGGTGGGAGGCGTACCTCGTTTCAAGGCTTGCTCCAAGCTCGTCGGCTGCACGCTCGGATATGCTCCCTGCGAGCTCTCGAAGCCCCTCGGTGCTAACTCCGCTGTCGAACAGTATGAACACGTCCAGGTCAACGTCGTCCGGCAGCCAGGTGTCCCTCGCAAGGGATCCTTGGAGCTCGACAGCTTTCACAACGCCGGAGAGGTTAAGCTGCTCCACAGCCCTCCTTAAGGCTGCTATCACCTCAGCAGCCTTGCGCTCCAGGGAGCTTCGCTGCTCCTCGCTAGGCTCTAACCTGCTAGCAACCCGCTCCAGGCAGGAGGGGAGAGCTCCCGTGCCCCCGCTACTCGAGCACATACCTCTCAATTACCGTGTAAATGGGACCCCTAGGGGTTAAGTCGCTCTTAAACAGGTAGAAGGCATCGACGTCTTGCCGGCCGAAGACGGCCTCGGCGAGGTTCTCCATAATCCTCCGGGCCTCGGGAGGTGGGGGTGCCTTCAGCCTAGCTATCGTCAAGTGAGGAGTGAAGGATTCCTCTGAGCCCTGCTGGGAGCCTAGCTTCAGCGAGTCCACAACATGGGAGACGAGACTCGCAAGCTGTGAGAGCTCAGCGGAACCCTCATCCACCCCGAGCCAGATCACCCGGGGATGAGAAATACTTGGAAAAGCCCCAACCCCCCTGACAAGCATGCTAAACCGTTTGTAGCGAACCTCCCGCAGCTTCTGCCTGAGTGCCTCAACCTTCTCAGCGGGTATTTCCCCAACGAACCTGAGGGTTATGTGAAGGTTCTCCGGCTCGACGAACTTGGCCTTGAGCCCAGCCCTCTCGAGATCCTCCTGAAGCTGCTTTACCCTGGCGACGAGTGAAGCCTCGTCAACTTTGACCGCTATGAACACTCTCAGGAGAGCCCTCGCCCGTGCCATCCAGCCACCGCTTGATCTTCGCGCAGCCCGAAATATCTATTTCACCGTAAACACAGCGCCGGAGAAGGGGGCAAAGGAAGCATGGCACCTCCTCGAGAAAGTGAGGTATCTCCACTCCCCCTTCTGCCCTCTCAACCGCCCTGACCACGTAGCTTTTCCTACCCTTATGGACAACCTCCTCTCGGACCACCAGTCCCTGTCTCTCTAGCTGTCGCAGGATCCTCATGCCCACCCTGCTGTCTATCCCTAGCTTCCTCCACAAGTCCCGCTGCATAATGCCCGTGTCCCCAGCCTCCCTGATCGCCTCGTACAACTTCCTCTCCATTATCTCGTACTTCACCGAGTGCTCTTCTAAGCGCTCAACATCCTCTTCGGCCGTGAAAGCCCTCTGCCGCGACGGCATTACAGCACCACTCCTAACCAAAGGAGGTGTAAAGCCCGAATTTATTGTTGCCGCACCTCTCGGAATGTGAAAGCAAATAAGGGCTCGTGCGGGTGGAGCTCGGGGAAGAGGCTTGAACGGGCACTTCATGGTCTTTGTGATAGGCCCTGCCGGCTCTGGTAAGTCCACGTTTACGTCGAGCTTCAGGGACTGGCTGGTGCCCCAGAACGTCCCGGTGACCACTCTCAACATGGACCCCGCTGTGGAGGAGCTCGCCTACCTGCCAGACATAGACATCAGGGAGTATGTCTTCGTGAGGAACATCCAGGAGAAGTACAAGCTAGGACCTAACGGGGCTATCATAGCCTCCGTAGACCTCTCGGTGGAGTACCTGGGGGAGGTAAACAAGCAGGTGGAAGAGTCGCCGGAGGGCTATGTGCTTGTCGATACCCCCGGCCAGATGGAGATATTCATGTACAGGCAGAGCGGGGAGATCATCACGAGCACGCTGTGTAGTGGTAGGAAGTGCGCCGCCGTCGTCGTGATGGACGCCACGATAGCAGCCTCGCCCTCAGACTTCATCTCCCAGGTCTTCCTAGCAGCTTCCTCGTACTACAGGCTCAACCTGCCAATGATTGCTCTCTTGAACAAGATAGACTTGCTCTCGCAGGAAGAGCGGGAGAAATTAGAGGAGTGGATCTCGGACATAGTCTCCTTGGAGGAGCACTTCCTGTGGACGAGGACTTCGCGCCTAAGTACCTTCACGAGCTCTGTCCTCAGGCTTCTGCACGACTTCATGCAGATCGTGCCCTTCATCCCAGTATCCTCCAAGACAGGGGAGAACTTCGAAACCGTCTACTTCTTCCTGCAGCAGGTGTACATGGGTGGGGAGGACTTCGAGCTTCCAGAAAAATTCAGGGAGGCATAGCTAAAAGCTACCCCAGGCGGGGCAGGGCTAATCCGCGGAGCTCTGCCTTAGTTGCCCGTGCTAGGTCAGGAACTCGAGTATCCTGCTTACAGAGGGCGCCGCAGTAATGTACCTCCCCACCACGTAGATGTCAGGCTTGAAGAACGCCTCCACAGCCCTCTTGGAGTCCGGTGTAAGGCCGCCTGCTATTGCAACCCGGACTCTGGGCTCACGCTCCCTCAGCTTGCTCACGATTGACGCCAACTTCTCAAAGTACTCGGTAGAGGCGGCCCCCTCATCCACCCCCCTATGGAAGCTTACTATTAGACGCTCCGCTGGAAGACCGGCCTCCGAAGCAGTGCTCACAACCTCGCCGAGCAAGGGCTCAGCCCTCTCCAGGCTTACCCCTAGGAAGTCCACCGACACCTCTCGGCCCATCTCGACCGCCGTCTCCATTACTGCCCTGATAGTGCTCCGCGGGGCAAGCGCTAGCACGGTGGTTGCATCTGCACCACTCGTGTAAGCGAGGCTAGCCTCGAGCCGGCCGACGTCCGCAGTCTTCATGTCGGCGAGAAGCTTGACCTGGGGGGCTGCAAGCCTCATCTTGGAGATAATCCCTACTCCGCAGGCTTTGATCAAGGGGGTCCCAGCCTCGAGTATCACCCTGTCCATGGGCAGCTCACCGCTCTGACAGGCAGAGCCAATAATTCCCGCGATTTTCAAGGCCTCCTTCTCGTCGACAACATCCACCGCTATCTGGACAGCAGCTTTCCCGACCACGTTTAATGCAGGCCTGCAGCTAGGCAAAAATCTTAACGCGCAGCACCCCCCTAGGCTTCGGGCATCCATGCCTGCGCGGTTGCGAAGCGAAGCGTCCCAGGGGGGTTTAGAGCCTTTTCGTGTACCCTGATGCCCAGCAGAGTGGTCAGAAGTAGCAGTGCGCGCTATGGTGGAAGTGGCGCAGCGCTAACGCGCTACATTCGGCTCGGGGGCTCTATGCCGAGTAGGTTCATGCCGTTGCGTAGTGTGATCTCAACCATCTTCACCACGCTCAGCCTTGAGAGAATCTTACCCTCCGTTGGAGCCCTTAACACAGGGTTAGCATCGTAGTACCTGTTGAACTCCGAGGCCAGCTGGTTGAGGTAGGAGGCGAGGAGGTCCGGCCTCATCGCGTCAGCTGCTCTGGAGACCACTTCTGGGAAGTCCCCAACAAGCAGCACGAGCACACGCTCCTCCTCCCCCACATCTCTTACCTCGGGCTTCTCGATGGTGTAGCCTTGCTCCGCGGCCTTCCGGAGAATGCCCAGCGCTCTAACGTAGGAGTACTGGACGAAGGGGCCGCTGTTCTGCTCGAAGTCTAGCACTCGCTCCCAGGTGAAGCTCAAGGTCTTGGAGGGCGACGTGCTCAGAAAGAAGAACTTCAGCGCGCCGATGGCTACCTTCTCGGCGTCCTCCTCCCCGCCTAACCCCCTCTTCCTTATCTCCGCCCTGGCCCTCGCCACAGCTTCCTCTATCAGCTCGTCCACCGAGACGTACACGCCTCTCCTACCCGACATCTTCATCCCTGGGAGGTTCACCATCTCGTAGGAGAAGTGTACCAGGCGCTGACCCACGTCCTTATGGCCTAGTGCGTAAAGGGCTAGCCTCAGCTGAGCCTGAGCAAGCGTTTGCTCACTAGCTATAACGTTCACTACGAGGTCTGCCTGGGACAGCTTCCACTCTGAGTAAGCAATGTCCCGGGTGACGTACAGCGTCGTGCCGTCGGAGCGCGTAAGCGTCAGGGGCTGTATGGCCAGCCCTTCTGGGATGTTCGCTAGCCTCCGAACGCTGGGATCCGCTGCTAGCAGATCAGCCCGAAAAACGAGCACCCTGCCCTTCTCCTCAACAAGCCCGGTGCTTTTTAGTCTTCTTATCACGTCTTCCACAGCCCCACTCCAGACTGTGATCTCGCTCTCCCAGTCCCAGCTGTCGAACTTTATCCCCAGCCTGTCCAGAGTCTGCTTTATTCCCTCGAGGCACCTTGTCACAGACTTCCTCACAATCTCGACAGACCGTGGGTCGCGTGCCTCATACCCGAGAGCAATGCTCCTAGCCAGGGACTCGAGGTCCCCTCCATGCTCCTCTGAGAGTCGGACCAGCCTCTCGAAGACCTCTGGTAACCTCTCCCGCAGCTCCTGGAGCCTGGCTAGCAGCTCCGAGATCCTCGCATTTATAGCTGCCACGCGCTCCGGGCTGCTGGCCGAGCTGAGCTCCTTCTTGAGGTTGTGTACCTCCACGAGCAAGTTAACCATTGTGTACACCTGGCCCACGAAGTGGTCTGGCTTCCCTGAGTCCAGGTCCCCCACCGCGCTGTAACCCAGCGACGAGAAAGCCACCTGCAGCCCCACATCGTCAATGTAGAAGTGGGCCTGCACGTCGTGCCCCCTGGCTCGGAGCAGCCTGACGAGCGCGTCGCCGAGGATCCCGTTCCTCAGGTGGCCTATGTGCAGCGGGTGAACAGGGTTCGCGCTGACATGCTCCACGATCACCCGCAGCCTCCTCTCAGCAGGTACACGCCCGTACTCTTCGCGGTACGCAAAAACCGAGCCCGCGACCACAGGCGCGTACTCGGCTAGGTTCACCCTGAAGTTGAGGAACGAGTTCGCCATCTCGAAGGAGGACAGCAGCGGCGGCAAGGGCTCGCTCCTCAGCGAGGACAGCAGTTCACGCGCGTCAACAGCTCCAGCTGCAAGAATCTTCTGAAGAGGTACTGACACATCACCAAACTCCCGCCTCTCCCTCCTAACCTCCAGCGCTTGCCCTTCTCCAGCAGCGCCCGCCCTCTCCAGAGCCCTCAGCGTGAACTCCTTAACCTGCCTCTCGAGCACTTTCCACGGGTTCCTAGGAGGGCTCTCCAAGCAGGCACCCCCACGCCTACAACTGCTCGCGCTTAAAAGCGATGCGCGCCCGCTAAGGGGAAAAGTAAATTACTTAGCCCGCCTCTCCGAAGGCTGAGAAAGGGCCCGTCGTCTAGTGGCAGGATGCCGCCCTTACAAGGATTACAACTCCCTAGGAGCGGCGGTGGTCCCGGGTTCGAGTCCCGGCGGGCCCACCACGCTGAGCTTCTCCACCGCTCATAAAAGCTAAGACGCTGTAGCGCGCGACAAAATTTAAGGAGGCCTATGACGCTGGGGGCGCGCGTGAGCAGCTCCAAGGCTGTAATTGTAGCCCCAACCTACCTTTACGTCAGAAGCAGGGCGCCGAGCGAGGATCCTCCCCTCGACCTGGCCTTCGGCAAGGCGCTAGACATAGCGATCTCCCAGTTCAACTACTACTCGCGCCGGAGCTGGAGGCCCCTCCTCCGCCAGGCTCAGAGGTGCGCCATGGCCGTCCTCAGGCAGGAGCTGAGACGCCTGGGCGTGGAGGTGGGGCGCGAGGAGCTGGACGAGGCTGCGAGAAGGCTTTGGCGGATGCTGGCGGCGTGGTCGAGAAGCCCCTACACGAGGTTCCTAAGGCCGAAGACCCACGTGCTCGTTTTCATCGACAAGGAGCAGGAGTTCATTGGGGCACTCTATGCCCAGCCCGACCTAATGGACGGTATCGCGAGAAGGTTCTACGAGGTCAAGAGCTTCGACATAGAGGCGAGGCCGAGAAAGCACGTGGAGCTTCAATCCAAGATCTTCTCGCTGCTGGGCCCCCTGTACCTAGTCTACTTCGTGGAGGTCGGCGGGCTGTTCCAGCTCCGAGAGAAGGAGGCCAGCCCTGACACCGCGATCATCGACGATGTAGTAGTGTTCCTGAGGGAGAGGCCAGCTGGCTCCGAGACCCTGAGCCTCAACTACCTGCTCGAAAACTACCCCTACAGGGTGTACACGCGCGACGAGGGCGGCTGGAGGGCGCAGTGAGGCTTAGAGAGGTTCAAGAACCCCCAGCTGGTGCGGCCGCCGGGATTCGAACCCGGGATCTGCGGCTTGGGGGGCCGCCATCCTACCAGGCTAGACTACGGCCGCCCAGCAATGATTAAGAGGAATTGGTGCTTTAAGCTTTTCCTGCGCGCACCCACTGGCGGGAAGAGCACCCTCAGCAAAACGCATTTTAAAACCGAGGATGATAGGGGTTGACACACATGAGCGGGGTCTCGGGGGTTGAGCGCTTCCTGCTAGCGTACATATACTATGAGTACGGTGGGAAACTGTACTTTCAGGCTGTAGGGGGGGAAGCTGCTGAGAGCTTTCTCGCGGAGTTCATAGCAGAGGAGTTCGTGCCCAGGAGCAACCCCAACTTCTCCAAGGTGAGCGAGGGGTTCGCAGGCGCGCTGAGAAGCTTGCAAGAAAAGGGCTTGGTGGTAATGAGGGGCTTCGAGGTCACTCTCACAGAGGAGGGGAGGCGGCTGGCATCCTCCGTGCCTCGGGAGGAGTACAGCGAGGTGAAGAAGAAGTTCAGGCAAACTAAGTGAGCCTGCTCTGGCTTACTTGGCCGAGAAAACATACTCCTCCTTTTCGGGGTCGAAGCTGCGGCTGATCAACCCCTTGCTTAGAAGAGATGTTACCGCGCTGTAAAAGGCGGCGGGTTTTATGCCCGAATCCTTGGACCACTTGTAGAGCTCGCTCTTCGTGACACGGCCCTTCCTCCTGATGTAGCTCAGCACCATCCTTTCAACCTCCTCCGACAGGAGCGGCTGGGAGGCTGCGGGCTGCTCAGGGGGCTGGCCGAAGAAGCGTGTGAGGTCGGTGGTGGGCTGGGGCTTGGGCTCCTCCTTCCTGACCCTGCGGGACATGTCGCGCCCAGCAACACTATCCGTGGGGCTTCTTAATATTGACAGCGCGCAGCTACACTATGACGACGGAGCCGCCCTTGGCCTGGCCGGGTGGCGGCACTCTGAAGTAAGCGATGAAGCGGTTTCGCTTTCCATGCCTTCTTACGATCTTGCCCACGAACTTCCTCCCGGTGACGGGGTGCACCCACACGACCTTCTTCCCGATGATCGCGCTGATATCCTTCCCTGCGCCCTCCACCTCGATTATCAGCTGCCTCGGATAGTACCTGTTGCCACCCAGCCTGTGGCCAACTATCCTGCCTTCCACGCTGATCACCGTTAGAAAAATCCTTCCTTCCTCAGGGGGAAATTACTTTTTCTCTTTAACCTGTTTTCGCGGCGCGTGCAGCTCCTAATGCTCGGGAAGAGGTTTTCCAGGGTTAGAGCTACCCGCCGAGAAGAGCCACATTCCCAGAGAACTTCAAGCCGTCTATGAGCCTCAGAGTTAGCTCCGCGACCTCCCTATCGATAACCTTCCTCAGCTGCTCATCCTCCTTGTATAGCTCGACGAGACTCTCCCTGAACACCCTCCTCCCATCTACCCTCAGGTTCAGCGCGACGAACGAGTAGTGCCTGAAGACTTCTGCGTGCAGCGGGTAGGTAGCCCCCTTCGACGCGAGAGCCTCATACTCCTCCAGCTGCCTGGCTAGGGTATCCGAGTAGAGCTCCTTCCTCCCTCGTACTTGGTCCCTTAGGAAGTCTATGACGGCCTGGTACAGCTCCTCGTAGAGCCTCCTCGCCCTGCTGCCGGGTGGCTGGCGGCTGAGAATGCTCAGCAGGAGCTCGTAGTACACACCTGAGATCTTGTACTTGAGCTTCCTCCCGGTAGCCTCCAGCAGCACCTCGTAGACGCCCTGACCCTTCCCACTCCAGGGGCTGCTCCCGCTACCGCTGTGGAACGAGAGTAGTGCTCCGTAGCTGCGCGCAACCGCAGCGAGCCTAGCGACGCGGTCACGGAGCTCGCCGAGGTCTCCTCTGTAGTCTGCGCGCTTCTCGAAGCCCACGTTCGGTGCCACAAAGTCGGGCTGCAGGCCTTTAAGCCTGAGCTCCTCCATCAGGAAGAGGAGCTCCTCAGGTCTCGTGGGGTGAGGGGTTTCGTCGAACGCTATTTCGAACCCGACTTGCCAGTCGGCGTGCTTCCTCACGATCTGGTAGAGCTTATCGAGCACCTCTAGCGCCCTGCGCAGCTTCAGAGCTATTCTCGCCACCTCGCTCTCGCGCAGCCTTACCTCGAAGAAGCTGCCGTCCTCGGCTATGAACCTGCGAGGCGTTGTGTAGCGGCGGAGAAGGCTTGCACCGTCCTCGTAAGCCTGCTGGAGCAGGCTTACGGCCTCGTAGTCGCTCAGCCTCTCCGCGCTGTAGTCGATGTAGTCGCAGGAGTCCAGCGTGAAGAAGTTGATGTAGCCCGTTGAGGCCGCCTCCTTGACCTCCTCCTCGACGTAGCTCAGCGCCTCATCGAGGCTGCCTGCTCCAGCGTGGCTGGCGCGAGCCCCGCTTATTCTCTTCACAGCCTCTGCAGAGGAAGTCACTGCAGCTAGGTGATCAGCCTCTATCTCAACCACGACCTTGAACTTCCTCGCCGCCTCGACCGAGGCTGAGATGTACTGCCTTATCGAGGTGCCAGTGTGCCCCCTGGTGATCTCGAAGGCTCCAGGGGGCGCGTTGATAACTCTCTCGGGGGCTGTCTCCCGGTGGTAAGACAGCATGAGCCCTGCCGCAGTTCCCGTGGACTTGAGGGCCCTCATTATGCCTTCGAGGAAGATCTCCGGTATCCTCACCCCAAATGCTGGGTGGTGCAACGGGCCCAGGTACCTGGGGGTGTTCACGCGAAGGAGAGTAGAAGGAGCCATATATCTTTGCTAGCCCTTACGCGCGCTAGCTGGGCAAGGCTCTCTTCAGCAGGCCTCTTCTCTCAAGCTCCAGAGCAACCCTGCGCACGACTCCCCTCACAAGGGGCCTTAGGCTCAGCCCTCCGAGCTTCACTGCGGCTCTCCGGATGCTCTTCTCCTTAGCGAGCAGGCCCAGTATCTCCTTGTCCTCCTCGGACAGCTCAACTCCGGACGTGAGCGCGAGCTGAGCCACTTCAGCGGGTGTAAGCGCGTAGGGCCAGGAGTGCTCCTCCTCAGCCAGTGGGGGGTCGTACCTCTCCACCCACTCGAAGCCAACCACGTAGACGTAGCTGTCATCCCTGAGGTGCGGGTAGTGCTTCTTGAGCGCTGCCTTCAGCTCGTCGACAGACTTGAAGCCGTCCTGGGCAGCCTCCTCCTCGCTTATATCCCTCAGCCTTTTAGCCTTCACGCTTAGGATGCGCACCTTGCCGAAGATCATCCCCTGGCTGTGAACGAGCGCGATGTCCCCCGGCTTGAGGTTCGGCCTCTTCGCCCTAATCGTGAGTCTCTTCTCGCCCTTTAGCAGCTTGTCGATGTAGAGCCTAGAGAACATTATGTGCTTGAGTTTCGGCATCGTATCGCGAGCGGCTACACCTCCAAGCTGATTGAAATCTCGGGAAACTCCGGCACCTTCCTCTGGCCCTCTCCCTGCGCGTGCACGACGACCTCGTCTATTCTCAGTGTGCCCCTGAGGTCTTCGGCGAGAGTCTTCACAAGCTCGGCCCTGTCCCCAGCGTAGACGTGCAGCGACTTGACCCTAGCACTGAGGGGCAGGCGCGCGTCGTGCTTCGCTCTCCTAGCCTCGGCTATCAGGGCCACTGCGAGGGCGCCGACCTCAGCCGCTTTCTCATCGTAAGCAGGAGGCTGAGGCCACGGGGAGACAGTAATGCTGGGCCAGCCCTCCCTGTCCTTGAAGACCAGGGAGTATATCTCCTCTGCGAGATGGGGGGCGAAAACCGAGAGCATCTGAAGGGTCTTTAGTAGGACTGTGTAGAGAGTAGAGTAGGCAGCCTTATCGCCGCTGGAGAGCCTGTACTTGATCGCTTCCAGGTAGTGGTCGCAAAGCTTGTGCCACGTGAACTCCACGAGCTCCTGCGCTGCCTGCTGGAAGTTGTACTCCTCCAGGTGCCTGGTGACGGAGGATATTGTTCTCGAGAGCTCCCCGAGGATCCAGTGGTCGATGGGCTTCAGCTCCGCAGCCCCGAGCTCCTCAAGACTCGGAGCTTTCTCTCCGGTGAGGTAGGCGCTGGCCAGCCTGGCCGCGTTCCACACCTTCACGAGGAAGCGGTGGGCGTAGTCAACACCTTCCCACGAGAACCTGACGTCCTGCCCGGTAGCCGCGGCCAGAGCCACCCACAGCCTGAAGCTGTCCGCTCCGTACTTCTCGAGAACCTCCCGTACGGCCACGTAGTTCCCGTAGCTCTTGTGCATCATCCTGCCGTCGGTGCCCCGAACCATGCCGTTGATGAGCGCCTCCTTGAACTGGCTCTTGCCGAAGAGCGCGACACCCCTCAGTATCAGGTAGTAGTCCCATGTGCGGATGATATCGTACCCGTTGGGCTGGAGGTCGGCGGGGAAGAGCCTTTCATCCACGGCATCGGGCCAGCCCGCGTGCACTGCGGCCGTGATGCTGGAGTCCATCCACGTGTCCATAACGTCCCTCTCGCCCCGGAGCCTCCTGGACCCGCACTTAGGACATCTGTCGAAGGGTGGTGGGTCGAAGCGCGGGTCTATGGGCAGCTTGTCCTCACTCACCACGAGCTCCGCGCCGCAGTCCTCGCAGTAGTAGACCGGTATGGGCGTCGCGAAGAGCCTCTGCCTGGATATGACCCAGTCCCAGTCGAGGCTCAGTACCCAGTTCTCCAGTCTTTTGTACATGTAGTCGGGTATCCACCGGACCTTCCTGGCCTCTTCGAGAACCTTCCCGGCCAGCTCCTTGGATTTGACGAACCACTGCTTTTTGGGTAGAATCTCGACTGGAGTGTGGCAGCGCCAGCACGTACCCACGGTCGTCGAGATGCTCTCAACCTTCACTAGAAGACCTCTCTCGCGCAGCTCCTCCGCGACCCTCCTCCTCGCCTCCTCCACCTTCAACCCCTTAAGGAAGCCCGCGTTCTCGTTCATCACCCCGTGGTCGTCGATGGATATCACCACTGGGAGAGAGTACTTCTTCTGCCACCTCACGTCGCTCTTGTCCCCGTAGGTGCACACCATCACAACCCCTGTGCCGAAGTTCGGGTCCACGCCCTCGTCAGCTAGTATCGGCACTTCCCTCTCGAAGAGCGGTACCACAGCGTGCTTACCGACGAGCCCGGTGTACCTCCTGTCATCGGGGTGGACGAGCACCGCAACACATGAGGGGAGGAGTTCTGGCCTCGTGGTGGCTATGACCAGGTCCTCTCCCGTCTCCTTGACCCTGAACTTCACGTAGTACAGAGGCTTGCTAGTGCTCACATACTCTACTTCCGCCTCGGCTATGGCGGTCTCGCACCTGGGGCACCATATGACTGGGTGCTCAGCCCTGTACACGAGCCCCTTCTTGTACATCACGACGAAACTGTACTGGGTTCTGCGCCAGTAGTCGGGGTCCATGGTCATGTACTCCGTGGACCAGTCGATGCTGAGGCCCAGCGCCTTGAGATCCTTCCTCATCTCCTCTATCCACTTGAGCGTGTACTCCCTGCAGAGCCTGAGGAACTCCTCCGGCTGAAAGTCGCTCTTCCTCTTTCCAGTGGTCTTCTCGACCCTAACCTCCGTGGGCAGCCCGTGGCAGTCCCACCCTTGTGGGAAGAACACGTTGTAGCCGCGCATCCGCTTGTAGCGAGCCACGAAGTCTATGTAGACGAAGTTGAGGGCGTTGCCCACGTGGAGCTCGCCGCTGGGGTAGGGTGGGGGGGTGTCTATCGAGAATGTGGGCCTGGTCCTGTCGCTCCTGTCGAACCTGTATACGCCCAGGTCTTCCCAGGCTTTCTGCCACTTGCTCTCCACGGCTTTGACGTCGTAAACCTTGGGGATGCGCGGCTCCATCGCGAGCGACCTCAAGCTTCACCCTCCGTGCAGATAAAATTTTCCTCTCACCCAGAGTTTTATCCACGTCGAGACGGGGCGCGCGTTACAGCACCCGTTATCCGGGCGGTGAAATTTCCCCTCTTAAGCTACAAGTACTCAAGCTCCCTCAGGAGCTCTGCTGGAGCTTCCACGGAGTGCGCCTCGAGAACCTTAGCGGCGAAGTAGGGGTCAGGCGCCGCCCCTTCAAACTCCACAGCATCCCTTCCATCAACCTGTATGACTATCTTCGGCACAGCGTACACCCCGTACCTGTCTGCGAGATCGGAGAACTCAATTGCCTCTATCATGTCCCCGTATATGTTCTTGTTAATCATCGCGAACTTGTGCGCCGTGCGCACAGCCAGGGGGCAGTAGGGGCACGTCGGCGTGACGAACACCATTATCCTGGTGGGTCTCCTCACGTACTGCTTCAATGCGGACGCTACTGCCGGCGAGACCTCAGGGCGTCCTGTCGAGGCATCCAGAACGTCCTCGACGAGCGCGCCGAACTCGTGGCCAGCGGGTATGCCGAAGTACCTTATGTTCCACTCGTCAACCCCGTGGATCAGGATTGCCGGGTAAAGGTCTATATTGTACTTCCTCGCCTCCTCGCTCCCGCGGGTGCGCCTTAACACCTCAACCCTACCGCCCGAAGTAGCGGAGAGGAGCTCTAGGATTTGCTCTATATCCTCGCAGTACATGCACTCGGCGCTGGGATCCGTGAAGAAGAGTAGCCGCACCTTAGACTCCAGCTTGGCGAAAACCCTCCTTAGCTCTTCGACGAGCTCCTCGTCGTACTCCACAGGCATGCCTTCTCCATACGTCAGCATCAAAAAAGGCTAGATAAATAGTGTTGTACCCGAAGCTGTACCTATCAGGATTTTGTCAGGTCTCCTCAAGGCGAAGATGCCGTTCTCGAAAACACCCGGGATGAGCTTCAATCGTACCTCCTCCTCCCGCCAGTCCACCACGCCCTCGAGCACCACGTCCAGAACAATGTTCCCGTTATCGGTCACCACGGGTCCCAGCTTGCCGCCCCCTGACGCTCGCACGCGCACGTCTTTTACTTCCGCCAGCTCTCTGAGCCTTCTCGCCACCTGACGAGCCGCCATAGGGTGCACTTCTAGGGGTACGCTGACCACGCCGGGTGCCGTTTTAGCTACTTTCGTCTCATCCACTATCACCACGAACTCCTTGGAGAAGTAATCGACGACTTTCTCCCTGAGGTGCGCGGCGCCACCCCCCTTGATCAGCGACCTGTCAGGCAGTACCAGGTCCGCGCCGTCCACGGCGAGGTCCGGGGGATCCTCGCCTAGGGGCACTTCCCTAAGCCCCTTGCTGGCAGCGTAGAAGCTGGTATCCAGGGAGGTTGAGCAGAAGGTCACCGAGATGTTCTCCTTCTGAACCTTCTCTGCCAGAAGGTCTATGAAAACTCTCACCGTGGAGCCACTGCCTAGCCCCAGTAGCATCCCATCCTTCACTAGCTCGACAGCAGCCTTCGCCGCAGCCAGCTTCCCAGCCTCAGAAGCCCGGCTGCCCACGCGCAGAATCGTAAATGTTTGGCTTTTGTTAATGTCGCACCCCCTCTACTATGCGGAGTCGCATGAAGGAAGAGCGGTGGAGCAGCTGGCCTTTAATGGAGGAGGAGGTTCTGGTTGTCGAGAGCGAGGAGGGGTTCGTCTTCAACCTACCCTTCTCGCTGTACAAGAGGCTCTCAGCGGAGGTGGACCTCGAAAAGGAAGGAGTGCAGCCCAAGGTGATACGCGACATGTTTGGGAACAAAAGGACACTACTGAGAACAGATAGGAACAAGGGCCTAGAGATACGGGCGTGGCTATCACTGGTGGTTAGCGAGAAGCACAACAACTACTTCATCACGGAGGTAGAGGAGCTCAGGGCGCGGAAGAAAGAAATATAGGGGGTTGGGGGCAGGCACACGGATGCTGAGGCGTGTAAGGGCGGACACGTGAAGACACGAACCCGTCTGAGGGTTTCTCGCTATGCCCTGCGGCTGCAATGCCCTATTTGTGATCGAGGTTCTCGAGCCCTTTGTAAGCAGGTGGATGTTCCTCGAGATACAGCACGTAAGCAGGCTTGTTGGCTTCGAGAACCTGTGGATAACCCGAGTCAGGAGGAGGTGCGAGAGAGAGCTGCTCGCGCGGGTAGCCTCCAGGGTTTACCGTGAGAGCGTGGTAGAACTGGAGGAAAAGCTCACCCACGAGTACGGCAGGCTGATAGTTCTGGACCCCAGCGCCGAGGAGCCCCTGTCACCCGGGGACTTCCCTGGGGGAAGAGCCGTGGTCGTAGTGGGCGGCATAATGGGCGCCCACCCGCCGCTGGGCCGCACCAAGAGCGAGCTCACAAAGAAGCTGAGAAGGCCCATCCCCAGGAACCTGGGGAAGCTCCAGATGACCATAGACGGTGCCGCCTTCGCTGCCAGAGAGATTTGCAGCGGCAGAAGGCTGCAGGAGCTGGAGCTGCTACATGGGTTAACGATACACACGAGGTGGGGTACGCTGCACCTGCCCTACGCGTACCCCATGAAAGACGGCATGCCCGTGATAGCCCCGGGCGAGATAGACTACGTCCTCCTGGAGCTGGAGGACGAGGAGAGCACGATGGTGAGAGGAAGGCGCGCGGACATCTGTGCTACTTTCAGAGAGGTCGCGGCTTCACGCGCTCCACGGTGATGAGGTCCGTCGCCCCTGCCCTCCTGCCGGCAGTGAACACTACAATGTCTCCGGAGCTAACGAGCCCCGCATTGATAGCGTGCTCGAGCATGTTCTCGAAGAGCGCGCTATCGCTCTTAGACAAGCCGGGGTGGTAGACAGGCTTCACTCCCCGCAGCAGGTTGACGTACCTAGCTGTGGGTGCTCTGTTTGTATAGACGTAGACCGGGATCTTAGGCTTGTACTTCGCCAGCCGCCTCGCGGTGTTCCCCCTCTCCGAGAACGCCAGCACCTTGCCGGAGAGCATCTCCGACAGCGTGATCACGCCCTGCGCGATGACATCATACGTGTCTTCGGGTTGTGGCTGCAGCCCCTCGCCCTCTTCCGGCATCCTCTCCGCCTCCGCTATTATCCTCTTTAGCCACCTTACCGCCTCTAGGGGGTAGCGCCCAGCAGCAGTCTCGCCAGCCAACATCAGAGCATCAGCACCCATGCGAACCGCGGTGATTACGTCAACGACCTCCGACCTCGTAGGCAGAGGATTCTCGATCATGGACTCCAGCAGCTGCGTTGCCACGATCGTCGGCTTCCCAGCCGCTCTGGCTCTCCTCAGTATCTGCTCCTGGACCGCATATATCTGCTCGAGCTCGAAGTAGGCTGCTAGGTCTCCTCGAGCAACGAGCACGGCATCAGCAGCGCTCAACACCTCCTCGAGGCGCTCGACGGCGCTGCGGGTCTCGATCTTCGCCACGAGCCTGACCTCCTCGAAGCCCATGTCCTCTAGCACCTCTCTAGTCCTGCTCACATCCTCTCCACGCCTCACAAAGCTCAGCGCAATCACATCGAAACCACGCTCTGCGGCGAACTTCATGTCCTTGAGATCCTTCGGGGTGGGAGAGGGCAGCGGGAACTCCTTTCCCTTAACAGCAACTGTCTTCCTAGGCTTCAGCACTCCGTCTACTAGAGCCTGCGCCAGGATCGTCTTGCCGTCGTTCCTCAGGACCCTGAAGGCAAGCCTCCCAGCCTCTATGAGAATCAGATCCTCCTCACTCGCAACCTGGAAGACGGGCTCCTCCACGGGCACGCACTCGCCACTCTCAACCTCGGGTAGGCAGAACGCGACCCTCTCGCCCGCCTTCACGGGGAGCTCTTCAAACTCCCCAAGCCTGACAACAGGGCCTTGGAGGTCTGCTACCAGGGTCACTGGTCTCAGCGGGGTCTCATGGCCTCTGAGGAACTTCGCCACAAGCTCGAATCTCTCATAGTCAGCGTGAGAGAAGTTGAAACGAAACGCCTCCACCCCTTCTCGAAGCATTGCGGAGAGCGTCTCCTCGTTCCACGATGAAGGACCCACCGTGACCACGATCTTCGTCTGCCTAGACACAGGGAAGCACCCACACCGGGGGGCTATTTATGCACGTGCCCGGCTGCCGAGGCTGCTCCCTGCTCCACAGCCTGTGCGCTCTCCGCTAGAAGGCCGAGCAGGTAGATGCCCCTCGAGCTTTGCTCGGCAAGCATGCGAGCCTTCTCGTCCAGAGCCTCGAAAGCTCTGCCCTGCAGTTTGGGTGGCCTGCCAGGGCTCCTGGAGCGCAGCCGCTGAAGCTCATGGGCCACCTCCTGCACGCTCTCCAGCCCCGCCAGGCCGACTCTCGCGAGGGCATCGGGGCTCATCTCCGCCAGGATGCTTTCCAGGGATAAGCCGCTGGCGCCCAGCAAGCCCTCCATCAGTGGCTTCACGTCCACGACTAGACCCATCTGGACGAGCCCGCTCACCAGAGCCGCCTGGAAGGTCAACCCAAGCTTGTGCAGCTCCTCCCTCACCCTCTCAAGGTCGTAGACGTACACCCTGTAGCCGCTGTTTAGAAGCTCTGTCAGGGCCTGCTGAACCTTCTCCTCGCCCTCCACCTTGAACAACGACTTCCGGTAGCGCCCGACAACTACCGACTCACCGTCAAACAAGGCTACGTACCCGATTGCGAACTCCTCGTCGTCCGACAGCGGGACTCTCACGACATCCACGGCTACTCTCCTCAAGTGCCTCCCAGGATCCGGTACGTACCACTCTCTGCCGCGTAGCGCCAGCCTCAGCCTGTCCCTGAGGAGTATGTACTCCACAACCCTCTTTGCAAGCTGCTTCGCAACGCCCCAGTCACCACCCAGGGCCAGCCACTCCACGTGCGCCTCCTCATCCCTCTCCAGGAGGTATATCTCCGCGAGCTCTGAGGGGTTGTACTCGTCGAGCTCCGCGTAAACCCTCTGCCAGTCGAGCTTCTCCAGGTAGCCCGCGCACTCCTCCTCCCAGAGGATGAACACCTTCCTCCCGCCCACGCTGGTGATCGAGTAGGAGAAGGTCCAGAGGGGGAGCCGCCTGCGCTCCCTCAGGAAGACGTTGAGGAACGCTAGCCCTAGCCTGAGCTTCCTCAGGTCCTCCCGGTAGTCCACCTCGAAGGCCTTACCGTACGTGAAGTCGCTGTACTTGCCGGCGGTCAGCGCGGGGACTTCTATCACCCTTCGGTCACGGAGCACAAGGGTCCCGAGGCTTGTCTCCACGAGCCTGCCTCTCTCCGACTCGATGTACCAGAGGACCTTGTACGGGAACTTGTAGTACATGCCGAAGCCCTCCGAGGGAGGTATAACGTTGGACACAGCCTCGGAGCGCAGCTTGCCGCGGGCGTAGTCCGCGAAGAGCGAGGAGCGCTCACCCCACAGGGACTTCACTCTCCTGTACTCCTCTATGGCGTACGCCAGGGCGTCGTGGCGCGCAAGGATGGACTCCCTCAAAGGCTGCTCGACAATCTTCCTCACAACTCTCCCCGAGGAGCCTCCAAGCAGTAAGGAGACTACTACCCCGTCGCTCGAGTAGTCGATGCAGCCCACCTGGAACTTCTCGACAAGGTCGGAGAACGACACGTCCTCCAGGTACCTCTCCTCGCCGTCCTCACCTACAAAGACCCTCTTTATGCCGAAGGGAGGGGCGAACTCGTAGAAGTTGAGGTCGCGCCAGGCGGCCTTGCCCCTTCTCGTGAGCTGGCCGTCCCTGACCAGCCCCAGCTTCTCTAGGAGCTCGTACTCCTCCCGTGCGAGCTTCTGCCTCGAGAGGAGCTTGAAGAGCGTGTAGAACAGCTTCCCGTAGTTGTTCTCCTTATTCACCAGTGTTACCTCAAGGGGGGCGCTAACCCACTTCTCAAAAACCTGCACACTGCGGGACAGGAGCTCCCTGTCCCACAAGGTGGAGGGTATCACGACGGTCTCCGTGAAAGGGATGTCACGGCGCCTCCCCTTGCGGCCCTCCCTCTGCTTGAACTCGCGAACCTCCTCGGGAAGCCCCACGTGCACTATGCGGGCCACACTGCCGATGTCAACGCCCTGGGAGAGGGTTCTCGGCGAGAGCACGAGTCTTATTGTGCCGTCCCTGAGGCCCTGCTCGATCTCAGACCTCCGCGCCCTCGAAACAAGGTGGTGGTGCGCAGCCACCTTGCTGGACTTGCCCTCGGGCAGCGAGAACCTCAGCTTTCTGTATAGCTCCTCCGCCCTGTTTATACTACGAGTGAAGACGAGGGTCGCGTAATCATCGTCGACATAGGCGCTCAGTATCTCGATGGGGTCTACGTGGGGGCTGGGCAGCTCCACGCCGAGAGCCCTAAGGGCATCGACGACCTTCTGGGCTCTGGCCTTGAAGGCCTCGTAGCTCTCGAGGGCCTCTAGGACGTCGCGGCCAGCGCCTCCAGACTCGAGCAGCTTCTTGTAGCTCCTGCACTCCCTCCACAGCTCGCTCAGGTTCTTCCCTAGGACGAGTATCACCCTGTTCTCGCGCCTAAAGGGCTTCCCCGTGATAATGCCGCACTCCCTGCCCGTGACCTCTCTCAGGTACTCGCAGACCTCTTCCGGGTTGGCTAGAGCTGCCGTTAGTACAGCTACCTGAAGCCCTCTTTTCAGCTCTGCGAGCACTCTGATCATGGCGAGTAGCAGCGATATCTCTCGAGGGGAGTAGAAGTCCAGCTCATCGACGACCAGCAGGTCCAGGAGCGGGAGCGTGGAGGATAGAAGGGAGCTAGAGGGCTTCACAGCGTACCTCTTCAGATCCATGAGCAGGAACGCCGGGTTGGTCACGACAATATCGCTGCTGGAAAGCAGTGCCTTGACCTGAGAGGTCTTGAACCCCTCTCTGGCGAGCCTTGTCCTCTCCTCGGAGTCTATCCGGGTCACCTTCATCCCAAGGCTATTCGAGTAGTCGGAGAGCCTTGACAGCTGGTCGTGAGCGAGCGCCAAGGTGGGATAGAGGACGAGCGTTTTCCTCCTATTCCTGAAGGCGTAGGCGAACCAGGCCTCGGTCTTGCCGCTGCCGGTGCCCGAGACTAGAACCAGGTTCTTCCCAGCTTCCAGGACGCTTATCGCCTGGAGCTGGTGCATGTACAGTCGTTCTCTCAGAAGCGAGGCGAGCCTACCCACAGCGCTGGGCACCCCCAAGACCTCGCTGAACGTGACCTCTGCTTGCTCGGGCTCTGATGGCGGCTCTACGAGGACGTGGAACTCGTAGCCGAGCCTGCGTAGCAGCTCCCGCGAGTCGAGCACCATGCCTACGAAGAAGCCTAATACCCGCGTTTATACCTCGCGCCGTGCTCCTTCGTTACAAGCGTTAGATCATGGGCTATAGCTGTTGCAGCTACGAGCAGGTCGGCGTCGGGTATGGGCTCTCCCGCACGCACTATGCGAGAAATATACAGGATTATTCGGAGAGAGGGAGAGAGGAAAAATTTAGCGCGCAGAACCACGGCATCGCGGCGTTCGCAGTTAAGGAGGATGAGACTTCGAGGACGTGCGCCTGGCGCGGCGTCAAGGTTGAGAGGAGGCTGAGGGGCCTGGTGCACTGCTCCCACGACCACACAGTGCACGCGGACGTGAACGCTGCCCTGAACATCCTGCTGCGCGGGCTGGAAGCGCCGGGAGTCGAGTCGGAGCCACCGCAGCAAGTCAAAGTCCTCAGCTTCCTACCAACGCAATCGAGAGTAGTAGTAAAGAAGAGGAGAAACCATAACCCCGCGATAAGGCGGGGCGACCGGTGGCGCGGCGGCGCGCGCTATACCTCGCGCGCAGAGCAGCATATTTAACAGGCCTATGCTCAACCCTGCTGTGCACCCACTACTAGCGTGGCTCTACGAGGTAGCTCAGGGCATTGGAGGTTACCTGGGAATATTTGTTATATCAATCCTGGGGAACCTCATACCCTTCTTCCCGATACCCTACCTAGCGGTTGTGTACTTCTACGGAGCCCTGATCCCGGGAGCAAACCCCCTCACAATAGGCACTGTCAGCGGTCTCGGCGCAGCTCTCGGCAAGATGATCATCTTCCTGTCCAGCAAGTACTCTAGAAGGGTAGTTCTGAGCAAGGAGACCGCGGAAAGGTACGAGAAGCTAGGGAGAATAGTGGGGAACTACGGGGCGCTGGGGGTTTTCCTGTTTGCCGCAACTCCCTCACCCGACGACGCAATAATAATACCTCTGGGGCTGATGAACTACAGCTCTGCGAAGTTCTTCGTGGCAGTCCTCCTGGGAAAGATCGTCGTCAGCACAGCCACGGTAACAGCAGGTATTCTCGTGTCACACCTGGGTGTGGACATTGTGGAGGGCTTCCTGTACTCACTGGTGCTGTTCATCGCAGTGATGGTGATCATGTACTACGTCGACTGGGAGAAGGTGCTGGCGACCATAGGCGAGGAGGGCTTCTCGGGCTTTCTGAAGAAGGTAAGGGCAGAGGGTCTCTCCCAGTTCCTCGTGAGGAAGACCTCCGCGAAAGACTGATTTAGCCCCACCCTCTGGACCCCCCGTGCAGGGCTTCAAGTACGAGGTGGCGGTTGAGAAGCTCGATAAGGCTCTCCCGCTGCCCCGCGAGCTAAGCGAGCAGGTAAAGGACGCTCTGGGGAATGTCTCCAGAAAGATGCTCAGCGAGATGAGGAAAGAGGCTGTCCAGTGCCCCGTGCTGGGCAGGCAGGTGCCTTTCCTCCAATGCTACACGTGCAAGAACTTTGTTCGCAGAGTGCGAGGGGTTGTCCACTGCCGCGGAGACCCCCTGAGTTGAAGTGATTCTCGACATGCCCCTGGGAATCACTCTGCCAGACGAGGAGGAGCTTATCTCTCTGCTTCGTGAAGCCCAGAGGATCCTCAGCAAGGAGCCGCAGCTCCTCAGAGTGGAGGCCGCAAGCGTTCTTGTCGTCGGAGACACGCACGGCGATGTTGAAACCTCTCTTAAAGCGCTTGAGCACGAAGCCGAGGTGAAGGTGTTCCTGGGGGACTACGTGGATAGGGGGGAGTACCAGCTCGAGAACATCGTCACGCTCCTAAGGAAGAAGCTTGAGGAACCTGAGCGGCTTATCCTGCTGCGAGGAAACCACGAAACCCCCGAGATGAACAGGTACTATGGTTTCCTCGACGAGGTTCTCTCCCGCTACAGCATGGAAGTCTACGAGGAGTTCGTGAGAGTTTTCTCGAGCATGAGCTACGCTGTCCTGATTAATGAAGCACTGCTCGGCGTCCACGGTGGTGTAGCTAGGGGGCTTGTGACCCTCGAGCAGATAAGGAGCCTTCCCAAGGGCGATGTTCACCTAAAAGACCCTATAGCCTTCCAGCTGCTGTGGAATGACCCTGACGAGCGTGTCGCAGAGTTCTCTCCAAGCCCTAGGGGCCCCGGAGCGTATCTATTCGGAGCGAAACCCCTCGAAGAGTTCCTCTCCAGGAACAACCTAAGAGCCCTGGTTAGAGCGCACCAGCCCTTCCCCGAGGGCTACAGGGTGTTCTTCGAGGGTAAGCTCGTGAGCGTGTTCAGCTGCAGCTTCTACCCGATATCCTCCCCTAAGGGCCTGTTGCTAGAGGACGGAAAAATCAAAATTTTGGAGCTGGTCTAATAGATTAGTAGGTTATCCTCATCTTGAATTCTGCTTTTTTGCCTGGGTTCCAGTTCTTGACTGGTCTGTAGTAGCCGACGATTCTGCTCCAGTGGTCGGGGTTGGGGTTTCCGCAG
>Ga0080004_1130240_pt1 | contig 25823 bp, 29 predicted proteins | sample WasSprMetagenome_FD_69207 | JGI IMG/M metagenome (GOLD analysis project Ga0080004, IMG submission 69207) | Sulfidic aquatic microbial communities from Washburn Spring, Yellowstone National Park, USA - WS (SPADES assembly) (version 2) | ecosystem: Environmental > Aquatic > Thermal springs > Hot...
CTCTCTTTAAGGCATGGGCTATATTTATGCAGGCGTTCAGGTCTCTATTGTAGATTAGCCCGCATTTCGGGCATCTGAACTGCAAGGGAACATCCCAAGCAATTCTTCAACACACGACTATAAAAATTTTGAGGTAATGTGTAGTTTTAATTTTTATCCGACAAGCGAGCCTAATTTTTGGTTGCTTATTTAATTAAAAGTATGCGTTCTCATCGAAAAACTTTAATTTTATTTAAATAATTTTGAAAGAGGTCTCTACAATGATATTCTTGCCAAGATCAAAGCTTCCACCTAAGCTCTTGATAATCATTAAAAAGATTACTGAAAAGGACTATGAAATAACAACTGAGCCTAAACTTGAACCGATGATCTTCGCTACTTTTGTCATAACTTTTAAGCAATGTGCTAAAGGTTTTACGGTTAAACTCGCGGGTGGCAAACTTAATCTTTCAGGTGAAAATCCAAACTTCAACGCGATAGTTGAATGTATAAATCAGCAGTCACCTATACCTGTCGAACTCCAGATTGTTTAAGGAACAAATCACTATCTCTATATAGTTTTTCGCCGTTCACCGAGGTAATGTTGTAAAGGCAGAATGGTATAAGTTTTCCGTTTTCTCTTAATTCATGAACGCAGCATTTTGAAAGCCTCTCTAGGTCAACCGTCCAAGCGTCTTGGGCAAAATGACATCCAACGGAGAAAAAGCCTTCGGGCTTCAAATGTTCGAGCAAGAGTCTAAGAGACGTGCCCATCGATTGGGGTTTAAAGTTTTTGATGAAAGTTTTTGAAACGCCAAGTTCGTCAGCCACCGCTTTCAGAAACTTATCGAATTCAATAAATTCGTTTTTAAGCGAGTAGTTATCTATCAACCGTTCCATGTCTACAAGCCTATTAATTGCGTATATTTCTTTGTCGTTGCGGTAATAGGTGTAGAGAAGCGATGAACATCTTGGATCTGGACATGGCACAGGCATGAAATCAACCGCTTTCACCCTTCCACCGCTTTGTTTTTCAATTTCGACTTGAACATCGCTTACAGTCATTCTATCCAACGGGTTGAATAGGTTGGGCGGGTATCTTCCAAGCGCGGCGAATGGTTGAAAGTTAACTCCTATGGCTTTCCTTGACAGTGCATATCTAATTATGTCCCATAACTGATGTTCATTAACGCCCTTCACAATAGTCACCGCCAAGGTTACGCTTAAACCTGCATTTAAACAGTTTTCGATGGCTTTTTCCTTAACCTTTGTTAGATCGCGACCTCTTAATATCTGGTGGATTTTTGGCGTGAAACCATCAAATTGCAAGTATACTCCGCTAATTTCAGCTTTTGCCAATTCTTTAACGAGACATGGATTTTTCGCAAGTTCTATACCATTTGTGTCTAATTCGATTAGTTTGAAGCCTAAATCCCTGCATAACCCTACGATTTCAAGCAGGTCTTTTCTAACGGTAGGTTCCCCTCCAGAAAGCTGGATGGCGGTAGGTTTGCCCTCACACCTCAAAAGTTCTTTAAGTATCTCTTCAATGTCCTCAATCGTAGGGTTCCATGTCGGAACACTCTTTGAATCCGCAAGACATATAGGGCATATTAAGTTGCAAGCATTCGTAACCTCCAATATGGCTAGACATGTATGTTGTTTATGGGCTGGACATAAGCCACAATCAAAAGGACACCCTCTAACAGCGTTTTCAACATGAGGTTTAGCGGGTGCGCCGGGCCTTGAAAACCTAAGGGCTCTCATGTAAAGGTCGAGGTCGCTCCAAAGTAAGACCTCAAATTTCCCGTGTTCCTTACAATATTTCTCCATGTAAACTTTTATGCCGTCTGTTGTTATTTTCGCGGGGACAAGGCATAAGCACTCTGGGCATAAGCTCTTTGTAACACTATACGCTAACCTCATATTTTCACCTCTCATATTAGACTTAACAAACAGATTAGGGTTCGCCCATGAGCAATTTCATAGCAATTTTGCTCACTTCCTGATTTTTCACATCTTGTGAGGCGTCATGTGTTTTTAAGGCTATGTCCAAGACATGTTTCGTTTCAATTTTCGGCATGGTCACCCAAAAAATTTGTGCACATGTGTAACAGTAAACAACCATTAAATCAGCCCCTGCTTCTAAGAACTCCATAACTCTTCGTGAAGAGGCCATAGCGGAAAGGTAAGGGTTGAAGCATGAAACCATCCCTCCGGATCCACAGCAAATAGTTCTGTTTCTAGAGTGAGACATTTCCAAAACTTGTTCATTGTTAAAGAGTTTTCTAACATGCGTGGCGAAGTGGCCTTTAAACCTGTCTGGGCAACTGTCATGAATTGCGATTTTAGAATTGAAGCTGTCTAATCCCTCCTTCAGCAATTCTCCTAAAACTTCGTAAACAGTTAAAACCTCAAATCTGCCTTGAAACATCGATTGCAAGTGATAATAGCATTTAGGACAAGCAGTTATTATTTTTTCGCATCCTTTGCTTTTCAAATAGGACTCAAGCCTTACAAGCCATTTCAGGGCCCTTTCAGCCAGCCCTGCATCGCTAAGCGGTTTGCCACAGCATAAATCCACTAAGCCCGCATCAAGTTTTTCTTCAAGCTTTTCATAAACTTTTAACGTTGCCTCAGGCGAGTAACAAGACATAGAGCATCCTGGAAGGAAAGCATACACAAAACTATTCTTCTCTGAAGAGTCGTAGTTCAAATTTTTATAGGTTTTATATGCTCTAGGAAAAAACATGGGTTCATCGGGTAGAAAAAGTTTATAACGCCTATCATTAAGGACGAAGCTAGCTTGCTCCAGTCTAGCGTGAGCAATAACTGATGGAAAATCTAGATTTAAAGGGCAAACTGCTTGGCATAAGCCGCATAAAAAACACTCCATAATATAGCTTTTGACGGGATCCAATTTCTTCGCCAGCTCCTCAACAACCTTTTTAGGTGTTTTACGCAGATTTGAGAGGAAGAAACACTCATAAACGCATAATTGACATTCAGAACATCTTTGCATAATGTCTGAGGCATCCATCAGTTTAATCTCCTAATCTCTAATGATCATCCTTCCGTTTGTTCTTTCTTCTATTTTTAGGGGTGGTTTGAGGGAGGCAAGCTCGCTTACCATGCGTTTTATTCTTTCAATATATTTCCTTTCGATTTCCGGATCTGACTTCACCACTTTCTTGGCGATTTCATCGCAGTAGTTGCAGTCTCCGCAACCTATAAGGCAAGGAGGGTTTTTATTTACGAAATATTCATACCAGCCGTCCAAGGATCGGTTGTCAATGGAAATTTTTAGAGGAGGCAGGATTTCAGCGTTAATATGGAACATGTCCCAGCAGAAGTGCATGTAGGAGTTATCGATTAAAGCGTAGATGTCGCCGTCATATCGCCTTGAAAGATAGGCTTCAACAAGTCTTAACAAATCTTCTGCAGGTAAGCCTCGTCCAGCGATTTTAATATACTCTACACCCACATCGTGATAGTATTTGATATCTTCAGGCCTAAACCATGGAGCCTTAATAATTTCTTTATGGTCACATAATCGCTTTAAAACGCACCTCATAAGTGGGTAAGGCTTGTAAGTGAAGCCTACTTGATCTTCTATCACGCTTTGCGAGACATGAGCGGTTATGGTATTGTGGTAGGTCCTAAATGGACATTTTAGCAGACACCCGTTATTGGCTATAACTTCTAAGCCAGCCTTAACGTTTTTTCTTATAAGCCTGAGCAAATGGAAACATCGATTAACATCCTCACTTAGGGTCAACCTCGAAGCTCCCAGCTCCTCATACATTAAAGCTCTATTTAGAGAATCTATATAGCTTAAGGATGAAACTTTAACCTCAAATTCAGGGTAGTTTCTAGCTATATACTCGATAAGATAGGGTATAGCAACCACAACCGTGTCGACTTTCGTTTTCGCAAGTTTATTTAAAAGTTTGTCTAAGGCCTTACGTCCCTTATCAGTATACTCTAGGAGATTCATGCAAATGGGATTAAGCGTATAAGCAAATTTAATTCCATATTGATGGGCTTTCAAAATGTGGCGTTCAAGGCGTTCAGCGTCAACTTCAGGAAGAAGTGTTGAAGGCCAGCCTGTTCCGAAAATTGAAAGCTTGAATGATCCATAAATTTCATAAACTTGGGCGTTTAAACCACGATATTTTTCGTTAAGCTGATTCAATTTATCCAGAAAAACATCTTCAAACGTCGTTGGCACGCACAACTTAACAGCCATTATTTTCCCACGTTTTATGGGCTTTCTACCCAATACAATAGATAAAAATATTTACAAATAATAAATATTTTTATTTCTAAGACACATGAGTTTTCAAAAGGTTGTCGTAATCTATAATTGAGGCTGTTTTGGTTGGCGGCCGAAATAATTGAGAATGCAAAAAAACAACATAGGAAAATTCTTATGGAGCACGAGTCTAAATCTATTTGCCTTAGTTATGGAATACCAGTAACAAACTTCAAAGTTGCATTTTCAGTTGATGAAGCTGTAAAATTTGCCCAGGAGATAGGCTTTCCTGTAGTCTTAAAGATTTTGTCCCCCGACATCATCCATAAGTCCGATGTTGGAGGAGTTATGTTAAACTTAAAGTCTATTGATGACGTAAAGAAAGGTTATTCGGCAATGATAGAAAGTGTTAGAAGAAACGTTCCCAACGCAAACATTTTAGGTGTAACTGTTCAAGAGATGGTTCCCCCGTCGACTGAAGTCATCGTGGGAGCAATAAAAGACCCTCAATTCGGTCCAGTTTTAATGTTTGGACTTGGCGGTGTTTTCGTTGAAGTGTTGCAGGACGTTACATTCCGGGTGGCCCCAATTAAAGAAAGGGATGCCGAAGAAATGGTTAAAGAAATTAAAGCTTATCCGCTTCTAAAAGGATTCAGAAGCAACCCGCCTGCAAATATAGATTCTATAATTAGAATACTGGTGAACACTTCTAAACTTGTGACAGAAAATGAAGAAATAGCTGAATTAGATTTGAACCCAATAATGGTAAATGAAAAAGGTGCAAAAGTTGTAGATGCGCGGATAATCCTTGAGTAACACGTTTAAAATTCATATTCCGAGATAAATGAAACCTGCATGAGGGTATGGAATGCAAGATGTGTATTCAAAGCTTGATGATTTGCTTCATCCCAGATCTATAGCCATTGTGGGAGCTTCTCCTAGGTTAACGTCGGCCGGGTACCTTTATACAAGCGCCCTTATCGAAGCTGGCTACAAAGGGAAAATCTACCCTGTAAACCCAAAGTATGGTGAAATATTAGGGCTTAAATCTTATCCAAGCCTTGTTGAGATTCCTGACCAAAACGTGGACTTCGTTGTTTCCGTTGTACGTGCAGAAAGGGTGCCGGAATTAATTGAGGAATGTCACGTTAAAAAAGTAAAGCTAATTCATCTTTATACCGCACGAATGAAGGAAACGGGGATAAAAGAAAGGGTGGAGCTTGAAAATCAGATCGTTAAAAAAGCAAAAGAATATGGAATTAGAGTTCTCGGTCCCAACTGCATGGGCGTGTATTACCCAAAAATGGGAATTTCGTGGGAAAATGATCTTCCAAAAGAGGCTGGAACTGTTGGAGGTTTATTGCAAAGTGGAGGTTTATCCTGCGAACTAATACGATATGCAAGCTTGCGGGGAATTCGTTTTAGCAAAATCATAAATTATGGCAACGCATCAGACATTGATGAATCTGATCTTCTTGCTTACTTTGCCAACGATCCTGAAACAAACGTGATAGTTGCTTATATAGAGGGGGTGAAGGATGGAAAGAAGTTTATTAACGCTTTATCCTACGCTGCGGAAAACAAACCCGTCATTGTACTTAAAGGCGGAAAAGGGGAAGCTGGAAAAACAGCCGCCCTGTCCCATACAGGATCTATGGCTGGCTCCAGCGCTGTCTGGAGCGCTGTCCTAAAACAATGTAGGGCGATAGAAGTCGCCAGCCTCGACGAATTGATAGATTTAGTTACTGCTTTTAACTTCTTACCACCGATTACAGGAGAAAAAGTGTTGATAGCTGGAGGTAGCGGCGGAACAAGTGTCGTATCAGCTGACATATGGGAAAAAGAAGGTTTTAAATTACCTGAAATTCCAGACCAGTTAAGAGGGGAACTTAGAAAAAACGTGCCTGAACTTTCCGACTGGATTAGAAACCCAATTGATAGGTCCATATTCCAGACCCAGCGAATGGAAAAAATAACTCCATGGCAAGCATTCCTCAAAGCCTCTGAGATAGGCAATTTCGACCTTTTAGTGGCCGAGCTTGTTCAAAGCGACCCATGGCCAGATGATGTATGGAAACAATATCTGGACGATTTTCTATACAACGTGTTGAAAGTCAAAGAGAATAAAGGAAACCTAATAGCTATAATTGAAATTCAAGGCTTTATCGACATGGAAAGGTTGAGATGGCGATTGGCAGCTCAAGCTGTAAAAACGCTATCTCAAAACGGTGTCGCCGTCTTTTATACAGACAGCGGAGCTGCAAAGGCTTTAAGAAAATTTATAGAATACTGGCGTAGAAAAACGCGTGTGAGCTAGTTTTCACAGCATACTTTTTCTTGGTTTTTAATCATGGGTTTCAAGTACTTTCCATAAAGCGCGTCTATGGAAGCATCAAGGTAAGTTTTACAAACGACGGAAGCAACGAAACATCCTTTCACAAGCAAACAAAGCTTACGCTCCAACCACATAAACTTTCTCCTTGAAAACGTCGTTTAGAAGAGCGTTCGGGTTTTCATACAAGCTTGTACCGAGCCCAACTCTACTTCACGATCATTTATATAACCTTCGTACAAGCCTAAAATAAGCTTTCATGAGATATGCTGTTATTGCATACCATAACAGCCTTTGAAGGATCCTTTAAAGGCTTGATCTTCAAAATTGTCGAGAAGCTCTCTATGGCTTTTGGTCCTCCAGCTTGATGAAATAGACCGGAGGTGCTATATTTAGCGCCCTATCACCGAAATTCGCATTTTCCCATTGTATACTCGTCCGCTTAATCCACTGCAATGCTTCTTTCAATAAAAACCTAAAAATTAACGAACATTTAGCCGTAGCTGCTTCCCTAAGTTACAACTAGCCAAAAATCAGAATATTTTGCCAGTTGTATGCCGTGTCAGATTAATTATTCTTTGAACTTAAAGGTGAAGTATATCGATTTCGATGTAACTACTTTTAAAACTTTAAGGTACCCTAGCGAAAAATTTTAATGGCAAATTTTAAAAAGGGTTAAACGTAAAATTTATGGATGAATGCGTGGGGAAACAAGTAATGAGCCTTCAAAGCTTTTTAAAAGTTCTGCTGCCGGTTCTCTTGGCTGTAATAATAGCGGCTTCTTTGGCATCTTCAAGTGTTTCAGCTGCGGCTGAAGAGCATATATTACGGATAGGTTTTGAATGTGTGCCCACAACATTCAATCCTTTGCTTTCAGCTAGAGATATCTGTCAAGCCGTCTGGTTCCCTTATTTGTTATACGAACCGCTTATCTTAAATTTGCAAAATGGAAGTTTGTTGCCTTGGCTTGCTAAGAGTTGGGAGGTACTTGAAAATGGGAAGCGTTACGTTTTCCATATAGACGAGAGAGCTAGGTGGAGCGACGGCACCCAAGTGACGGCACATGATGTTGAAGTTACTTGGAATCAAACGATTAAATACGCCCTTCCATTAGAATTAAAAGGGGTTCTTGAAGCAGTTAGAGCTGTTGACACTTATACTGTTGAGTTCGTTACGGCTCAGCCATGGGCGAGGTGGTACCTAACTTTCGGCAATACTTTAGTAAGGCCAGCTCACATATGGGAAAATCTTGTAGATCCATTGAGTTATGATTTTATAAGTGATCCTAGTAAACATGTGACATCAGCCCCATTTGTATACGATTCATATAAGGCAGGGGATTGGTGGCTTTTTAGAAAAAGGCCAGATTATTGGAAGACTGAGCATGTGCCAAAAATAGACGGAGTCTTATGTAAATTCATCAGTGATATTTCACTATTTCCAGCTTTGGTCAAGAAAGGAGAACTTGATGTTGCCATACCATACCCGTTCTACTTGTTAGCACAAGTGATTGGGGTGCCTAACATAGCTATTTGGGCGCCTCCTGTCCCAAGGGCGCCATGTTTTCTGCTTATAAATACAAGGCTTTATCCGCTTAGCCTTAAAGAAGTTAGGCAGGCGATTGATCTAGCCATAGACAAAGTTGATTTAGCCAAAAACTACTTTATGGGCTATGGTATACCAGCCAATAGATCAATGATTAATTTTGCAATAGCTCCTGAGTTTTTCGTTCCACAGGCTACTTGGCCGGGATATGTAATGAGTCATGAGGAGTGTGTTGCTGAGGCTAACCGAATATTAGATGAGCTAGGCTTCGCGAAGGGTCCTGACGGAATAAGGGTAACACCGAACGGAACAAGGTTGAGCTTCAAATACCTTATGAGGTTATCTCCATTAACAGCTGTGAGACTTAGAGCTTCACAGAGGATCATTGAAAACCTTAAGGAGATAGGGATAGAAATTCATACATATCAGACTATGGAAATAATGGATTTCATTGCTGCAGCTTACTTTGCAGAGAAGAAGGACTGGGGGTTTGCAGATGACGTAATGGGCGAAAATGGCCCTGAACCTTATATCGATCAGCTGAACTATGTCATTTCTCCACGTCCAATAAATTTTGAAGCATCAACTGGATGGTTTAACTCTGAGGCTAATAATTCAGCGGTGAGTGCCTTTCGACGATTAAACTACAGCGAGCAAGTTGAGGATATCAAAAAAGTTGTTAGAATATTTGCAGAAGAACTTCCAGCGGTTCCCTTAACATTCTATCCATGGGGTATATGGGTTTATAGGACAGATAAACTTACAAACTGGAACCCCGAACACTCAACACGCTACACAGGGTTCGCATTCTTACTCCCCATGAGACCTATGGTTTATTGCGAAATAACACCCGTAGGCTGGGCACCAACGCCGACTCCCACCCCAACCCCTACGCCTACGCCGACTCCCACCCCCACTCCAACGCCTACACCCACAGTTACTCCGACTCCCACGCCGACACCTTCACCAACAGGAATACCAACAGAACAAACCATCATAATAATAGCAGCCATAATAATCATCGTCATTGTAATCGCAGCAATAGGCTATACAACCAAAATAAGAAAGAAACCCAAAACATAACCCCTTTATTTTTATTTATCTAATTATTAGGCGCTTACGCTTACGTGGAGTCGATTTTTTGAGTATAGCAATAGTGCTTGGGTTTAAAAATTATCCACATTCAAGCTGCAAGCATCTTCGTAATAAATCCTAAAAAGATTATAGATAATAGCCAACGTGTACATCCAAATTAATGCTGACTGCACAATGTTTTATTATAAAACGGATACTGGGTCCAAGATAAACATGTAGATTTTCAACAACTGCGCAAGATTTATTAATATTAAACCAAAAAATATTTTTGGGCGATTTTAGTTGAAGATACAAAATATATTCTTAGTAACATTGTTTTTGGTTTCATTGATTATTGCAGCAGTCGTGGCTCCATATGTCCAGGCTCAAAAAGTGAACCTTTTGCGTCTAGCTTTTGACGTTAGGGCTACCACTTTTAACCCGCTTCTTTCAGCTCGCGACGTAGGTTTAAGCATGTGGATTATGCCCTTGCTATATGAACCGCTTGTTCTAAGATTGTCTAATGGCTCCGTGGTGCCTTGGCTGGCTAAGAGCTGGGAGATTTCAGGAGACGGTCTAAAATATATTTTCCACTTAGATGAAAGGGCAAAATGGAGTGATGGCACGCCACTAACGGCAAGAGACGTGGAACTAACTTGGAATTTAACCATTAAATATGCGTTCCCAACGGAACTTCGTGGGATTCTGAAGGAAGTCCGCGAAGTTGACGATCATACCGTTGAATTTGTTACATATGTTCCTTACATTAGGTGGTATTTTGGATTCGGTGGAACTATGGTGTTGCCAGCACATATCTGGGAGACCATCGAGGACCCCTTAAGCTACGAGTTTATAGACGCACCAGAAAAGCACGTTACTTCGGGCCCATTCCTTTACGATTCTTACAAGGCTGGAGAGTGGTGGCTCTTTAAAACTAGACCGGATTATTGGAAGACGGAGTCTAAACCTAAAATAGACGGTGTTCTCATGAGATGCGTTACTGACTTTTCATTATACCCGCTGCTTCTTCAGAGGGGGGACATTGACGTAGCTATCCCCTATCCTTTCTACCTAATTCCACAAATAATCGGAAAGCCAAACATAGCAATATGGAAATTCCCAATTCCTTTAGCCACAGAATGGCTGGCAATTAACGTAAACATGTACCCGCTTAACATGAAAGAGGTTAGGCAAGCAATAGACCTTGCCATAGACAAGGTTGACATCGCGGAAAACTACTTTATGGGCTATGGCATGCCTGCTAACAGGAGCCTAATTAACTTTGCGGCGGCTCCAGAGTTCACTATTCCAGAAGCCATATGGCCTGGATTAGGGAAAAGCCATGAAGAAAATGTCGCTGAAGCTAACCGCATGTTAGACGCTTTAGGATTTACCCGTGGCTCAGACGGGGTAAGAGTAACCCTCAATGGAACAAGATTGAGTTTCAAAATGCTCCTAGAGCTTGAACCTCTAACGGCAGTGAGGCTTAGAGCGTCTCAAAGAATCATTGAAAACTTAAAGGAAATAGGAATAGAAATTCACACGTTTACTCCACTGTCGATTCCTGACTTTCTAGCAGCCACGATGCTTGCAGAGAAAAAGGACTGGGGTTTCTCGCAGGGAATGCATGGAGAATGGCCCGAAAAATGGTATTTCCAAGTATCGACACTTAGGTGGCCTTCGGTAGGCTTTACTCTCGCCAGGGCTACTGGATGGAATAACACGGATTATAACATTATTGCGAGGAGAGTTTTTCAGAGCCTGAAATATGACGAACTGGTAAGCAACGTTAAAGAACTTCTCAGAATATACGCTGAAGAATTGCCTGCGATCCCCATATCATTCTACCCATGGTGTATATGGGCATATAGGACAGACACTTTTACTAACTGGCGTCCTGAACTTTCAACTCAAACAATGGGTTCAGGGCATCTATTCCCACAAAGACCGATGGCCATAAATGTACTTACACCAATTGCGGCCGTCCCATCTCCAACGCCTACGCCGACTCCCACCCCAACCCCTACGCCTACGCCGACTCCCACCCCCACTCCAACGCCTACACCCACAGTTACTCCGACTCCCACGCCGACACCTTCACCAACAGGAATACCAACAGAACAAACCATCATAATAATAGCAGCCATAATAATCATCGTCATTGTAATCGCAGCAATAGGCTATACAACCAAAATAAGAAAGAAACCCAAAACATAACCCCTTTATTTATTGCCATTATTTGGTTTAGATTTGCATGAGGGTTGGGATTCGCTATTCTCCCAGGGGATGGCTGGTTATTGTTCAGAGGCTATGGCATACACTACTCCTTATGAAGGGTAGTTTAAACCTTGAAGGTGGTCCGTTAGAGGATTAAGCTTAACTTTGCGGTGGGAAGGTTAACTTAGAGTTTTGTTTAGCTAAACTTTCATCCCTTTCTTATCGTCTCGTGGTCTTACGGCTTAGTCCTTAGCAGCTTACATCTCAGCTAGGCAGCATGTTGGATGAACTATTTGGATTTTGGCGCTACTACTCTTTTTGGCTCCGCAACCTACTCCCCCTTGTAAGCTTTAACATACCAGTTTTAAAGGGGAAGCTCGAAAAGCTCTTTCTGGAAGTTACCAGTTAGAAAAGGTGAATTTTCGAAAATAAAAAGGAGGGATGAATTTTACTGGAGGCCTTTTTTGGTTATTTCTTTGACGATGCCGGCGGCTATGGTTGTGCCCATGTCTCTTATGGCGAATCTTCCAATCTCCGGGAAGTCTGAATAGGTTTCGATGGATATTGGGCGTAGAGGCTCCAGCCTTACTAGGGCGGCGTCTCCAGTTTTGAGGAAGGATGGCTTTTCTTCAACGGTTTGTCCAGTGCGGGGGTCAAATTTTCTAATTAGCTCGACAAAGCGTACAGCCATCTGACCAGTGTGGAAGTGCATGACTGGCGTGTATCCGGCGGCTATGGCTGTTGGGTGGTATATTACGATTATTTGGCCGATAAGCTCTCTTGCAACTGTTGGCGGGTTGTTAACATGACCGCAGACGTCTCCTCGCCGTATGTCTGTCTTGGCTATGCCTCTAACGTTGAAGCCTATGTTGTCGCCGGGCTCAGCCCTCGGAATCCTTGTGTGGTGCATCTCTATGGATTTTACTTCGCCTTGCTTGTTGGCGGGCATGAAAACAACCATGTCGCCCTCTTTAAGGACGCCTGTTTCAACTCTGCCCACCGGTACGGTGCCGACTCCAGTGATGCTGTAAACGTCTTGAATTGGAATTCGCAATGGCTTGTCAATTGGTTTCGGAGGCACCTCAAAGGTGTCCAACGCCTCTAAGAGTGTGGGTCCCTTGTACCATGGCATTTTGTCGCTTGGCTTAACAAGGTTGTCGCCTGTCCATCCAGAGACTGGGACAAATGGAACTTTTTCAACCTTGTAGCCAACCATCCTAAGCATTCGGCTGACCTCATTTTTAATCTCGTTGAAGCGTTCCTCGCTCCAGTTAACCGTTGGATCATCCATCTTGTTGACGGCCACCACAAGCTGGTTGACACCCAAAGTGAAAGCTAAGAAGGCGTGCTCACGGGTTTGGCCGCCTGGACCTATGCCTGCCTCGAATTCGCCTCTTTTGGCTGAAACAAAGAGGATGGCGCCGTCCGCTTGGCTTGCACCTGTAATCATGTTTTTAACGAAGTCTCTGTGACCTGGAGCGTCAATGATGGTGAAATAGTATTTTTTGGTTTCAAACTTCAGGAATCGTAGGTCTATGGTTAAGCCTCTTTCCCGCTCCTCCTTAAGGTTGTCGAGAATCCAGGCGAACATGAAAGTTTCCTTGCCGAGTTTTCTGGCTTCCTCCTCATACTGCTTTACCGTTCGCTCATCTACAACTCCAGTTAAGTAGAGCAAGTGGCCTGTTGTCGTTGATTTTCCATGGTCAACGTGTCCCATAATCACTAGGTTTAGGTGGGGTTTTTCCGGTCGGCTCATTTTTATCCCTCATATTTTTCAAATTTAAATTCCCTATTTTTAGTGGGTTCGTTTACACAACTGTTCATTCAATTATTTTAAGTTTATCATGTACCCGCCATTTCCTCTCTACATAGTTGTGATTGTCGAACAGCCACAAATATGCTATCCCCCTCTAGTTTTCGCCGCATTTTTCGAAACGAATATTAGCCTTAGCCCTTTAGGATATTTCTGGGACGAGTACGGTTTATGCCGACCAATCTGCCGGCTGAAGCCAAACGAAAGTGGGCTGAAGTTGCGGCGACGAGGAATCCTTCAGAGAAACTCAGGCTTATGGAGGAGTTTCTAAGTCTTGTTCCAAAGCATAAGGGGACAGCCAAACTCTGCGCGCAGGTTAAGAAGCAGATGGCTGTTCTACGCAGAGAAATCGAAGAAAGGAAACATAAAAAGGCCGGTAGGGGTGGACCAAGGTTTTTTATAGAGAAAGAGGGCGCTGCCCAAGTTGTTGTTTTGGGACCTACAAATGTTGGTAAAAGCAGTTTTCTCGCAGCCTTGACAAACGCTAAAGTTGAGGTTTCGCCAGCTCCGTACACTACTCAAGAGCCTGTTCCCGGCATGCTTAACTTCGAGGATGTTCAGTTCCAGCTTGTTGAAGCCCCAGCCCTTATGGAGGGAGCTGCTGAAGGAAAAGCTTGGGGTCTTCAAACATTGGCTTTGGCTAGAAACGCTGACGGCTTAATCCTTATGGTCGATTTAACGCAAAACCCTGTGGAACAGTTGTCCATGATCCTTGGGGAGTTGGAGAAAACGCGGATCTTGGTTAGTAAGCCGAGGGTAAGAGTTGAAATCGAAAGAAAATACATAGGCGCCGGTTTGCGCATAATAGTTTTTGGAAAGCTTTTAGACTGCACTTTCAAGGATGTGGAGGAGCTTCTTAAGGGCTATAAGGTTACCGACGCTGTTGTCAAAATTTATGGGGAAGCCACGCTGGATGACGTTGAAGACGCCATTTTTGAAAACACAACCTACAAGCCAGCCATAATAGTTGCAAACAAAATCGACGTGGAAAACGCTGAGGCAAACCTTAAACTTTTAGAAGAGCATGTAGGTGGACAACTTCCCGTAATTGCAGTTTCATGCAAGACTGGTAAGGGTTTAGAAAAAGTTGGGGAGCTTCTTTTCCAGGCTTTAGATTTAATCCGCGTCTACACAAAAGAGCCTAGCGAAAGAGAACCGTCGCCGAAGCCCATTGTTCTGAAACGGGGTTCAACTGTTCACGATTTGGCAATAAACATTCACAGCGACTTCAGTGAAAACTTTGCCTATGCGAAGGTTTGGGCTAAACGCTTAGTTTTCAGTCCACAAAAGGTTGGAGCAACTTTTATCTTGGAAGACGGCGACGTTGTAGAGATTCACACGAAATAGGCTTGCGAAGGCTATCTTGAAGCCATGGCTATTCTTTCAAGTTCGTGGCGTTTTGAAACCGCATAACTTTTCATGTCGTTGTTCGCCGCCAAGATAAGTTCTTCCGCTAAACACTCTTCAATGGAGCGGGGGTTATGCATCGCCGCTTGTCTAGCGCCTTCACATATGTGCCTCAAAGCAAGATCAACCCTTCTTTGAGGAGAAATGTCCACAGACAAGTGGTAAACTATTCCACCGTAAGCTATTCGCGTAGTATCTTCACATGGGGCAGAGTTTTCAATGGCTCTAACCAAAACCTCTATGGGGTTTCTTCCAGTGCGCAAGTGGATAATTTCAAAGGCATGTTTAACAATGTTTATGGCTTTAGCCTTCTTTCCAGCGTTTTTCCCGGGACGCATGAGATTGTTTACAAGCCTTTCAACAATGTTGACGTCAGCTTTTCCAAAACGTCTATGCTCGTGGCGTCCCATACTGTGCGGAATCACAAGAGGCTTAAGACAAATGTAGCGTTTCAGCCCCGGGTCTCTAACTTCAACATCTTTAAAGCTCCATTTTCCGAAAAGCTTTATTTCTTTCTCCTTTTCCGCTTTCTGTTCTTTGCTCAAGGCTTTCACCGCATTGGCTTCTGTTTCCTACCAAGCACAAGCTCTTTGAGGGCGACGCCATTAACCATTATAACTTTCCATCTTACACCCGGAATGTCGCCCATGCTTCTCCCACGAGAACCGCCAATTCCCTCCACGATTACTTCGTCGTGTTCATCCACAACGTTGAGGGCGCCGTCCCCGGGCAGAAAAGCCGTAATAACCTTACCATTCTTGATAAGCTGAACCCTAACACATTTTCGGATGGCGCTGTTGGGCTGTTTACTTTCCACACCAACCTTTTCGAGAACTATGCCCCTAGCCATGGGTGCGCCTTCAAGCGGATCTGCCTTAACGTCTAAACCCAACATGCGCCGTTTATAGTATCGATTACTCCAACGGAACTTTTGCCTTTTTGCCGCCAACTTTCTAGCGGCAAACTCGCCTCTCGGAGACTTTGAACCCATAGCTCCAGTTATCCTCTCGCTACGTCTAATCACAAATCTAATATTTAAACTGAACGAAATCTAAACACAAAAAACTAGAGGGTATAATCCATATCGAGCTTAGAAAGTTCTAAGATGTTAAACACTTTCATTAACTCTATGGCTGAATTTTGTGATTGCTACAATGCCGAGACAGGCCACTAAAAGCGCTGACAAAACTATAGCTGACGGAAATTCCGAGACTAAAGCGTATTCCAGCGACTCAGCGGTTAAAAAATAACTTGACACTAACGGCACTCTGCCAGTGCTAGATTCTAAAATTATCCTAAAGGTTGCAGTTTCATTTGAACCCAAATCCTGAGAGCTTAAATATGAATACGACGTCGCCACCACATATCCTGTTGCGTTGTAAAATGAAGCCACTACTTTTACATTGTGCGCCATGTCCGAAGCAACGTTCTTTATACTACCATTAACAATCAGAGAGCCGGTAATATCAACACAATGATTGCTTGACAGGATTTCCAAGCCTTCTGGAATGGGATCAGTTTCCGTTGCAACGACGCTGAGGCTGTAATGGTGAACTTGACTTGCCGCTGCTGTTGTTAAAAGCACTTCAAAAGGAGATTTTCTTCCAGGTAAGAGAACGTTTAGGTGCGCGTGGTTGTAGGCTGTTCCAATCATGTTACCGCCTGAATCATAGAAGGTTGCGGTGATCCAAACATCCTTTACAGCGTTGTCTCCAATGTTTTCCACTTCGCCTGAAACGCGGTAATAGCCCAGAGCTTCACGCCATCCAGTGTGGTTTGGCAGTACTGAAATAGTTGTATCTGTTTTTGCTTCAAAAACGCATAAGGCAAGTGGAAACATGCCAAAAACTGCCAGCATAAGCCAAACAGCCTTCAATTCTTCACCTCACGCCTGTTTGCCCGTAATCTAAACCCCTGAGCGATTTAAATTTTATGAAAGCCTGAAAACTAGAGGGATGGCCCCTCTGTTGGCTTGAAGAAGCTCCAAACTAGCATAGTTTTCAGAAAAACACAAAAATTTAGACGCCAAGTTAAGCTAGAGATGGAAGCCTCGCACATGACCTGTTGGAGATTGCTTAAGCTAGAGACGCACAATGCCTACATGAATATGGCTATAGACGAAGCCATCTTAGACGCGAGAATAAATGGGATTGTGCCAAACACCGTGCGGTTTTACCGTTGGAACCCGTCGGCAGTGTCTATTGGAAAATTTCAAAATATAGAAAACGAGGTTTACTTGGAAAACTGCCTCAAACACGGCGTGGACGTGGTTAGACGCATAACCGGCGGGGGCACAGTTTACCATGATGTTGAAGGCGAAATCACGTACAGCGTGGTCGCAAGCAAAGATGATTTGAACGCCAAAGACGTAACTGAAGTTTATGCAAAAATTTACGCCGGAATAGTTGAAGCCCTCAAGATTTTGGGTTTAAGGGCGGACTTCAACGAGGGCAACCCAAGAGCATGCCCAAACCTAACGGTAAACGGCAAAAAAATCTCTGGAAGCGCCCAGTGCTACAAGTCTGGCATAGTTTTACAGCACGGCACAATCCTTGTGGACGTTAACCTAGAGAGAATGTTCACTTTTCTGAAGGTTCCGTGGGCAAAAACGTGTATGGAAGTAGTTTGCATAGCCAAAAACAAAATAACCTCTATAAGGGTGGAGCTTGGCAGGGAAATTTCTTTAGAACAGGTACATAAAGCCCTAATTGAAGGCTTTCACAAAACCTTTAAAACACCCCTTGAGCCGGAAGACCTAACACAATACGAGAAAGAGCTTGCTGAAAAACTTTACATGAAGAAATACATAACCGCCAACTGGAACATGTACGGAAAAGAAGCTAGCGTTTAACTATCCGCCACCTCACGCCTTGCGGCGTATCCTCAACTATTATGCCCATGGCTCGTAGCTGCTCCCTAATCTTGTCGGCGGTCACCCAGTCTTTGGCTTTTCTAGCTTCTTCTCTTCTCCGTATAAGCTCCTCAGCTTCCGGTGGCAGTTTCCCCTCTTTCTGCGCGTCCCTCGCCAAGTCCAGAGCAAAAATTTTGTCAAACTCCATGAGCAAATCATACTTTTCACGGTTAGTCAAAGCTTTCTCCTCCCTAACCAAAGACCATGTTAGGGCTAAAGCCTTAGGCGTGTTTAAATCATCATTTACCGCTTCAAGAAACCTATCATAATACTCCTTAAACTTTGGGCTCCTGTCAGCCTTCTCCTCCAAATTTTCAGCCAAACTTCTAACATGCTCCCTCAAAGTAGACAACGCGTTCTGGGCGGATTGTAGACTTTCCCACGTGAAAACAAGCTCCGACCGGTAGTGAGCCGTCAAACACAAGTACCTAAAAGCCAACGGGTCAAAACCTTCATCAACCAAAGTCTGAACTGTTATTATTTGCCCGGCAGACTTCGCCATCTTCGTTGATTTGCCAAACACCAGGAAGGCCCCGTGAAGCCAATAATTCGCTAAAGGCTTACCAGTTAAGGCTTCAGCCTGCGCAATCTCGTTCGTATGGTGAACCGGTATGTGGTCTATTCCGCCACAATGAATGTCAAAATGCTCCCCCAAATACTTCATTCCCATAACTGTACACTCTATGTGCCAGCCGGGGAAACCCACACCCCAGGGAGAGTCCCACTCCATCTGCCTTTTCTTGTCCTTGGGGGAGAAACGCCATAGACAAAAGTCCGTTAGGTTTCTCTTGTTCGGGTTGAATTCAACCCTCGCCCCAGCCTTAAGGCTTTCATTTAACCTTTCAAAATCCATACCCGTGAGTTTCCCGTAATCCTTCAGCTTCGAAGTGTCGAAGTAAACGCCATCATCAATAATGTACGTGTAACCTTTCTCCTCAAGCTTACGGATGTACTCAATCATGTCCGCAATATGGTCTGTTGCCCTACAAACAATTGTTGGCTTGAGAATGTTAAGCCTCTCAGCATCCTCAAAAAACTTTCTGGTATAAAACTCGGCTATCTCCCAGACAGTTTTCCGCTCCCTCTGAGCGCCAATCTCCATCTTATCCTCGCCGGTGTCCGCATCCGACGTTAAATGTCCAACATCAGTAATGTTCATAACATGCTTAACTTCAAAACCGTTAAATTCTAAGACTCGCCTCAGCACATCCTCAAAAATGTATGTCCTAAAATTGCCTATGTGGGCATACCAGTAAACCGTCGGGCCGCAGCAGTACATTTTAACTCTTCCTTTTTCAATAGGGACGAAAAGCTCCCTCCTCCGCGTCAAAGTGTTGTAGAGGTAGACTTTTCCCTTAGGGCTTCCCATGGCAATTCTCCAACTGAATAATGGCGGAAAACCTTAAAGCCTTTACTTGTGCAAACCCCTAATCAATCAAACCTCTTAAACCTCAACATTCTCCTAAAACTTTTAAGATCCTGCGCGACAAGCCTCAAAAAACGAAGCTCATCCATAGAAGCCTTAAACTTGACAAACTCCTCATAAAGCCTCTCCATGCTTTTTCTAGACTCCTCCAAAGCCCACCACCATAAAAGGCGTTTAGGGGGCCTTCATTGTTTTTTGGCTGACCATGCGGCCATTTCCGTCATCGAGGAGAAAGGAGAAGGCTTCGAAAACGGAAAACCCGAAACTGGCCGTTTTCGGTCAGCCTTCAACCTCGTCCCCCAAATTACGTCGTAAGATTTAATATTCAAAGCTGTATAAAAAGATTACTGAATAACGCGAATATACAACGGCTTAAGTTCAGCCTACAGCTAAGACACCTTCAAGGATTCTATCTTCTGGAATATCCAGCTGTTTAGAAAGCCAACTTTTCAATAGGGCTGTCTGCTTGGGGAGTTCTCCGCTATAAGTGATGATCTGACTGTTTTTTAAGGCGTCCACCTGAAAAGCCTTTTCAGCCTCCTTGTAGAGGAATGAAAGCGTATGGGCTTGACGCGCTAAAGTTTGAAAATCCTCCCAATGTTTGCAACGCAAAATAACCGGGGGTCCCCGCACTTCCGCGGCAGCAACCTGAGTTTTTTGCGTTGGCATTCTTGCGGCGGGCACCTTTTGGGCTTCATGGGAGGTTGGCTGTGAAGTTGAAAGGTAAGAAATTAAGTTTGATATTTCACCTTGGAGGTTTGTGAGCCTCTCCTCGACGCTTTCTATTTTTCCGCTTAGTTCGCCAGCCTCGCCAAGTCTTTCGGTTATTTTGCTCAACTCGTTTATCAAACGGTCTAGGTCCTTCTCATGCTCCCTTAGAACATTAATTATAAAGTCTAAGGCTTCTAATGCATCATCCTTGGAAGGAGGTTTCTTTGACATGGCTGTTTCCTCTGCCCTATTTCAATGCCATCCTCAATAAATAAAGGTAGCGAATCTTCAAAATGTATCTATGGAAATAGCCAAACATACGTATTAACAATAAAAACTGACACGCCAAAACCATTAAAATCAAAGGGTGGTGGACCGGGCGGTATGCAATTAAATAATTAAGTGAATCTTTTTTTAGACAACATGCACTTATTCTCAATAAGTTGCACAGAAAATTCTGCGATTCATTTTGACCTTAAAATTATAAGCATAGAGAATACATTCATAATGGTTAAATAACAAGGTATTCCTTATATAGTTAGATAGCATTAAAAGTTTCCCACAATTCGCAGGGAAGATCCTTGGAAAAAAAGGATAATTTCACAGTTCTAATTGAAAAATTAGAGAAAATGGAGCAGCTTCAGAAAGTAGATGTTTCTGTAGTTGAAATTTTAGACGAACTTATAAAAGAATGTAAAGCAACAGAGCACTTCTGGATCGAGAATGAAAACGTGCCAATTGATACTTCATTTCTATTGTATCACTCAACACGAAATTCTCGTCTCGTACTGGAAAAAATGAAAAATCGCTTTATTATGGCAGCAAAGAAGGGTGAAAACCCCCACGTTATCTCTGACTCTATAGAGATTGTTCCAATTGTCAGCGAATTGTATGAAGCTACTTTATCTCTTAAAGAACGCCCAATAACTCCTGAAGTATTATCGTTTATATCAAACAGACTAAAATTGCTCAGGAACGTAGCGTATAAAGTTTCAATGTTGCCATCGCCTGAAGAGGAAATCGCAGAAGTAGATAAAGCAAAGGTTAAAAAACGTTTCAGTCGATTTGCTGAAACTCTTCAGGCGATGTTCATTGAAGCATAAGGTTCTGTTTGACACAAGCGTTTTAATTGCTGCGTCAACGTTCATGGTCTCAAAAGAACTATCAGTTAACATAAAACATCCTTTTTTTGATCAATCGATGAGCTTGATTGGATTTGTAAAGAAACACCTTACAAAACGAATTGGATTAGTAACTACCACGATAGAGGAGCAAGCCTATCAGGTGCTCGAGCATGCTGTTAGACAAGAATTACAAAGAAAAACAGCTGAGCGAGCTATAGATTTCGAAGTGTTTTCTATAATACTCAACTACTGTGAAAACAGATTAAGAGAAATTCTCTCTTACATGCTACGCGAACCTGTCGATCCCCTTGAAGTTTCTAAAAATTTTGTCAAAGTAACAGAAATGTATGAAAATCTGAAGAATAAAGCACGAAATCTTCCAAAACCTGCAGCTCTGCTAACCGAAACAGTCCCAAAGGGCTTTAAAAAATTAGCTTTTGACATTTATAAAACGCAAGATGAAATTATTAACTCACAGCTTACAAATCTTTTAAGGAAACCAGCAGAGACCACTGACAAAACTATACTGGCTGAGGCGATCTATTTATTTAACGTTTATAAACAGATGGAAGGAAAAAACGTAGCCTTTTATATTACATCAACCGACCACCACTTTTCCCCTGTTAGAAAAAAGGGATTAGAATCAAGAGGAATAACAGATACGATAAAAGATCTTTTCGGGATAATATGCGACTGGCCACAACAAATCGAACAAATATTGAAGAACGAAATCAAATAACTTTAAAGTTAAAATCGTGGATACTCAACCTCCGGAAAAGTAGCAATAAAGCCTTTCAATAATTTTCCTTGATTTTTCACTTTAACTTATCTCTCTCCACTACCCGCGTAATTCGATTCGCCGTTGCCTTTTTATACCCTCTTCCATGAACCGCTAAATTTGCGGTTGGAGGCTGACGTCTATGCTCCCTGTGGCTTTGGGCTTGGAGCTTGATGGCTTGTCGGTTCTTCAGCGTAAGCTTCTCTTGGAAGTTCTGCAAAAGAGGTATCCGCATTATTGGAGTAGATTCGCCAGTCCCAAGTATGGCTGGCAAAGCCAGAAAGAAACCCTTGAAGAGTTCCTGCAAAATCACGGAACTGAATTGGTTAAAGAGTTTGCTAAAGCCGGCTTGCATGGTAATGGCTTGAAAACTGCGAGGAGGAGTGGAGTGCATGTCCAAGGCTGAACATTGCAGGAACCCTTGGAATGGGAAATGTAGAAACACGGACATTGAAGTGTTCATAGTCTATAAGGGTGATAGGCTGCCCATTTGCAAGCGCTGCTGGAGCAAGATAGCGGAAACGGACATTGAGTGGGGCGAACACACGCGCTTTAAGGAGGACTAGTCCTTGGAGTTGGAGCAGATTCCAGGCGTGGGCAAATCCATAGCCAAAAGGCTTAGGGACGCTGGCTTCGCAAACGTTGAAACTTTGGCTGTCACTCCGGCTAGGGAGGTTAAGGAGAAGGCTGGCTACGAAAAGCTTGAAGCCGCCGTTAGAATTGTTGAGGCTGCAAGGGAAGCTTTAGGCTGCAGGTTCATAACAGCCTACGAGCATTGGGAAATGACTAAAAAACGCTTGAGATGCACAACTGGAAGCAAAGCCCTAGACACGCTTTTAGGCGGTGGCATAGAAACCCAAGCCATAACAGAGTTTGTTGGCCAATACGGTTCTGGAAAAACCCAGCTTTGCCTAATGCTTTGCGTTACTGCTCAGCTTCCTCCAGAGTACGGCGGACTCGGCGGAAACGTGCTATACTTTGACACTGAAGGGACGTTCAGCTCCAACCGCGTCTATCAAATAGCCGCGGAAAACGGCTTAGACCCAGGCCAGACACTCCACAACATAATACTCTCAAGAGTCTACACCTCAGACCATCAAATGTTCCTGTTGGACAATGCCTTCGAAAAATGCGCTGAAGAAAAAGTAAAGCTGGTGATCGTAGACTCTGTCATATCGCATTTTAGGGGCGAATTCCTTGGAAGAGAAACACTGGCTGACAGGCAACAGAAGCTAAACCTATACATGCACAAGCTACTGCGCCTTGCTGAAATCCTTAACTTGGCTGTAGTAGTCACAAACCAAGCCCAGTCGGATCCAACACCCCAATGGGGAGGAGGCCAAGCCGTCGACAGGCCAGCAGGAGGCAACATACTTGCCCACGCTTCAACCACAAGGGTTTGGCTTAGACGAGCTAAAGGCGAAGGAAAACGCATCGCCAGAGTCTTCGACTCTCCATGCCTGCCAGAGGCTGAATGCATATTCCGCATAACAAGCAAAGGCATAGAAGACGCCCCTGAAGAAAAACAGCAAGAAGCTAAGAGCGAGGAATAGGCGGATATTAGAAGGTGGAGGTTTGGTTAGAATTCAGCGCAGACTCTCGAGAAAACAGTATCTCAGCGGCAAATACGCCTACGAGTACGAGCGCCTATCGCTGGATATTCCCAGAAAGTTCCACAAAAAGGTCAAACCCTTCATAGGGCAGGATTTAGACATTGAAATAAGCGTTAAGGGCAGCTATCTGGTTATAACTTTGAGCCCGAGAAAACGTTTCGGCACGCCGAACACGCCACGGGAAAAACTAACGCCTGAAAAGCTTGTCGAGGCTGAATTTTAACATGAAAATGCAAATCCAGCTTAAATATGGGCTAGCCGAAAAATCTGCGTCTATAGGCGTTTCTGCCTGCAGAAACGTTTTCCCCGCGGGCTCAGCGGACAAAAACTTGTCTATTAATTTAATTAGCAGCTTCCTGGGAAGTTTGTTTTAGTTTGCCATGGCGGTGAATTAAAATGGCTGGGGAGAGCCAGGCTTTAGAAATCCAAGTCGCCTTAAAAGGAAGGGACAAGGAGCGGTTTCTAAAAATTAAGAGGTTGAAGGGTATGGCGGACGAGGACGTTCTGCAGCTTATTGTTAACGAGTATTATGAGAAAAAGTTGGCTGACAAACCTGCAACACGGTAGGGTTGTTAAGGCTTAGCCCTTCTTGGATGTTCTCTCGCTTTTCGTTATCTCCTCTTCGTGATCTCTCCAGTACTCGTTGATTAATGCGCGAACAACCTCTGTGTAGTTTTTAAGTCCAAGGTGTTCCTTAATCTTTAGGAAGCGTTTGGCTATCTCGCCTTCAGCCCTTAAGTAAACCTTCAAAACTTCGCCTTCCTCGCTCATTTAACATCCCCTTTCTGTAACAAAATGTGTATATTTGACACGATTTCTACGGTATAAACTACCCCGTATTTAAGGCTTCTCGAGGCCATGCTCATTTCGCCCTCTCCTTCCTAATCCAGCTCTTAACAGCTTCGCGGATGAGCGTTGAGAGGCTGCGTCCGGTTTCGCTGTTCTTCTCCCTAAGGAATTTTAGGTCTTCAGGGTCTAGGAATACTGTTACGCCTCTCTTTCTTCCCATGCAGTCCACCTCTAAACAATGTATTTGAAGCTATTTGTTTATAAGTTTTTCCACTTTTTGCAACTATCGGAAGTTTTATATGGCTAAAAGCCACAAAAAACTAAATTGTGTGGATAAAAATGTCCCAGGGCAAAAACATCCTGGACATCCGCGTAAAGCTGAAAGGCGAAGTTAGAACCCGCTTCCTCCGGATAAAAAATGCCAAGGGCTTGACAAACAACACCGAGGTTCTGAGGCTCATCATCAACGAGTACTTTGAGAAGAACCTAGCCAAGGAGGAGGCTTAATAGAATGGTTGAGAAACATGCAGACGTAGTTTCCGTAGAAGATCGTGAGTTTGTCCGCGAAGAGCTGGCATGGCTTGCGGAATGGATCCGCAGCCGATATCCCAAACTCAACTTTGGCGACATCCGCCGGCTCATTCTGGAAATGGTTCCAGTAAGCGTTTAGGAGGAAGTGGTTTTGGCTCGTAAAGTGAAGGTTTCAGTCCTCATCGAGCAGGAAGACCTTGAGAGGCTTGAGGATTTAAGCCGTGAAACAGGCAAGTCAATAAGCTCCATGGTTCGTGTGGCTGTCAAGGAGTTTTTGGAGAGAAAGGCTCACGGCGCTGAAAGGGGGCAGGGGCATGAGTGAAGCTGTAGGCGAAATTATCAGCGAAGGCGAGCTTGAGGAGTTTAGGGATCCACTTTTGAAGCTTAAGGGTGTGACGCCCGAGTTTGCTGCTTTGCTCAAGGAGGCTGGCTATTACACAATTGAATCCATAGCCACAGAGGTCCCCCATTTCCTCTTTCAAAGGATTGGGGAGAGGATGGGCTTTAGCCTCGATAAGGCTGAAGCCTTGATAAGGGATGCGAGAAGCAAGCTTGACATCCGCATACTGTCAGCTAAAGAGCTTTATGAGGAAGAGCTGAAGCGCAAAACGATTCCAACGGGCTCGAAGGCGTTGGATGAAATTTTAGGTGGCGGTATTAGAACTCAGGAGATAACTGAGGTTTGCGGGAGCTACGCTTGCGGCAAAACTGAGCTTGTCTACACGACAGCCGTTTTAGCGCCCAAAGCCCTGGGCGGAAATGTTCTCATACTGGACACGGAGGCAACCCTAAGCGTAAATCGAATACGTCAGATCGCGAAGGCTAGGGAGCTTGATCCAGACGAGGCAATAAGCCCCATTCACCTGCGGAGGGTTCCCTCTTCCTCAGACCTTATAGCAACCCTTGAAACAGCCCACAAGTTCATCAAGGAAAGGAACATTCGCTACCTGGCTATAGACAGCTTCGTATCCCCGTTCAGGAGGGAGTATCCTGGACGCGAGCTGCTGTGCCCACGTCAGCAGAAGTTGAACTACGCCATCGGTTTGCTGATAAAGCTGGCAAGGGTTTATGACATGGCTGTTCTCGTCACAAACCAAGTTCTCGCAACCCCCATAGCCCAGTACACAACCACGAGGCCTGAACTTCTGAGACCGCCTATAGGCGGATACGTTATGGCTTACGGAGCCAACAACCGCGTATACCTACAGGAAACAGACAAGCCGAACGTAAGCATAGCCACGCTGATAGACTCAAGCTACCTCCCAAGACAAAGCAGAACCATAAAGATAACTGAAAAGGGAATCGAAGACGCCGGTTA
>Ga0080004_1235843_pt1 | contig 25819 bp, 18 predicted proteins | sample WasSprMetagenome_FD_69207 | JGI IMG/M metagenome (GOLD analysis project Ga0080004, IMG submission 69207) | Sulfidic aquatic microbial communities from Washburn Spring, Yellowstone National Park, USA - WS (SPADES assembly) (version 2) | ecosystem: Environmental > Aquatic > Thermal springs > Hot...
TCTTTAGCGGAGCAATTGTCGGCTTAATTTTGATTTTTTTCAAGCGAAAAACAATGAAGTCCCAAATTCCCTTTGCCCCATTTTTGGTTTCTGGAACTTTTTTTGCAATGTTTTTTGGAGACAAAATCATTAATTGGTATTTGAGATTGATTTTGCTAAAATGAAAGATGAAAAAAGGTTTTACTCTTGTCGAACTTTTAACAGTTTTAGCAATAATTTTTACTTTAACTTCGATTTCTTTCCCCTTTTATCGGACCGCCCAAAAAAATTATGTTTTAGAAAACGCGGCCCAGAAATTGGCCCAAGATATTAGAAAAGTTGAAGAGATGGGAATGTCAGTAAAAAAACCTCAGGGAGCATCAGCTAATTTTCAAGGAGGTTATGGAATAAAATTGCAGAAAAATTCTTCGAATTATATCTTGTTTGCTGATCTAAACAATAACCGAACTTATGATTCAGGGGAAGAAATAGAGATTCCCTCCTTAGGACAAAATCTTCGAATCAGCGACCTCTCTCCCAGTTCTCCCCTAACAATCGTTTTTATTCCTCCCGACCCTCAAGTGATTATTAATCCTTCCGACTCCTCAGCTTCAATTACCGTTGAGGTTATTGGCATTTCCGGTCTTCGAAGGACAATCAAGGTAAACAAAGCAGGTTTAATTTATGTGGAATAACCCCCCACCACTTCCATGTATTATGTTTACGTATTGAAAAGTAAAAAAGATAATAAATTATATATTGGCTTGACTAATAACTTAAAAAAACGATTGAGAGAACATAATAAAGGGTTAACACCATCGACACGATATCGAAGACCTTTGAGTTTAATATATTATGAAGCTTATCTTTCTCCAAAAGATGCTCAAGTTAGAGAACAAAAATTAAAAAAATTTAAAAAATCTTACCAGGAACTTAAAAAAAGAATTATTAATAGTTTTAGAAAATGTAAAAGTGGTGGGGGGTTCACTCTCATTGAAACAATCACCGCAATCTTTATTTTAACTACTGGAATTTTAGCCCTTTCTTCTTTGATTTCCTATTTTATTTCAGCTTCTTCAATTTCAGGTCAAAGGTTGATTGCTGCCTATTTGGCCCAGGAAGGAATTGAGATTGTAAGAAATTTAAGAGACACAAATTTGTTGAACGGAAGGAGTTGGGATTATGGATTGAATAGCGGAGATTGGCAAGCAGATTATAATGATGCTACCCTTTCTCCTTACACAGGATCTTTCTTAAATTTAGAAGGCAGTGGTTTTTATGGTTACGGTTCTGGAAACCTAACGGTTTTTAAAAGAAAAATAAACCTTCAAAAAAGCGGTAATGTTTTAAAAATTCTTGTTGAAGTTTCCTGGCAAGAAAGAGGAAGGTCGCATTCTTTAACTGCTCAAGCAAACCTTTATAATTGGCAACCATGAAGAGTTTTACTTTAATAGAGCTTTTAGTTGTAATTGCAATTTTTTCAATTGCAATTGGAGCAATTTCTAGCATTTTTGTTTCGGGAATTTCTTCTCAAAGAAGAGTTTTAGCAGAACAAGAGATTTTAAATCAAATAAGCTATGCTATAGAATATATGGGAAGAGCAATCAGGATGGCAAAAAAGGATGACGTTTCTTTTTCTGGTCAAACCAAAAATTGTCTTTTTGGAGATAAAGTGAATTACGAAGCCCCTACAGAAAGCGAGCTTAGATTTAGGAATTATCAAAACCAATGCCAAAGGTTTATTCTTTTAGGGAATCAAATTTACGAGCAAAAAAATTATGATACAGGAGGCCCCCAAATTCCTTTGACCTCCTCAACCTTAAAAATAAATTCTTTAAAATTTCGAGTTTCTGGTGAAAGCCAAACCGACAATCTTCAACCAAGAGTTACAATTTCTATCGAGGTCGAAAGCAGAGAAAAAAAACTTCAATTTCAAACAACAGTTTCTCAAAGAGATATAGATGTTCAGTACTAAAGGAACAATTTTATATTTTGCGATTTTGATTTTAAGCGTCATTTTTGTGATCTCGGTTGGTTTAAGTTTAATAATTTTCGGTCAAATGAGAATTCAAAGGGAAATAGGATATTCTGTAATTGCCCTTTGTGCAGCCGATACTGGAGTAGAGAGAGCGCTCTATGCTATTTATAAAGAGGGGAATTTATCATTTTCAGAAACTGCTAATTTGGAAAATGGTGCAAACTATTGGGTTTCGGTTGCTACTTCCTCGACTCAATGCGGAATACCGATTCAGTACTACTGTATAAAATCTCGAGGGACTTTTAGAAATACAACTAGAACCATTTACGCTTCTTTTTGATAAAATAAAAATATGGAAAAAGAAATCTCAAAAAAAGAAGCAAAAGAGAGAATTGAGAAATTAAAAAAATTGATCGAAAAATACAGGTATTCGAGGCACGTTTTGGATAAAGAATTGGTTCCGATTGAAGTTGAGGATTCTCTAAAGAAAGAGCTTTTTGATTTGGAACAAAAATTTCCAGAATTTATCACTCCAGATTCTCCAACTCAAAGAGTGGGAGGGAAAGTTTTGGAAAAATTTGAAAAAGTAAAACATCCTGCACCAATGCTTTCTTTAAACGATGCCTTTTCTGAAAAAGATATGGAAGATTGGATAGAGAGAATTTCAAAACTTTTAACAAAAGAAGAGATTGAAAAATTGGATTTTTATTGCGAGCCAAAATTGGATGGTTTGGCAATTGAATTAATTTACAAAGATGGAATTTTTTCAATTGGAGCAACTAGGGGAGATGGAATTTTTGGAGAAAATGTTACTCAAAATTTAAAAACGATCGAATCTGTACCCTTGAAATTGAGAGATGTTGAGGAAGTAGCAGCAGACCTTGAAAAGGAGGGGGAAAAAGAAATCGCAGATTTTATAAGAAAAAATGGTTTGAAAGAGGTAGTCGTTAGGGGGGAGGCAATCATTACCAAGAAAAATTTTGAATTGGTAAACAAAGAGCAAGAGAAATTGGGCGAAACTCCTTTTGCCAACCCAAGAAATTTGGCAGCAGGATCGATTCGCCAATTGGACCCAAAAATTACTGCAAAAAGGAGGTTGGATGTCGGCGCTTACGATTTAATTTCGTTTCACGGACAAAAAACCCATGAACAAGAACATAAAATTTTGCACGCTCTTGGCTTTAAAACAAACAATAAATATTGCAAGCATTGCAAAAATTTGCAGGAGGTTTTTGAATACAGGAATTATTGGTTAAAGAACAGAGAAAAATTACCCTACGAAATCGATGGAACAGTCGTTCAAGTGAACGATAACAGAATTTTTCAAAAGCTCGGAGTTGTTGGAAAAGCGCCAAGGGGAGCGATTGCCTTTAAATTTCCCTTAAAACAATCGACAACGATTTTAAAGGATGTTGAATTCCAGGTCGGAAGGACTGGGGCAGTGACTCCGGTTGCGATTTTGGAACCAGTGGATGTTGGAGGAGTGACGATTACCAGAGCGACTTTACACAATGAAGACATGATTAAAAAATTGGGAGTGAAAATTGGAGATACCGTAGTTGTTGGAAGGGCAGGGGATGTAATACCAGAAGTCGTTCAGGCATTGCCCGAATTGAGAACTGGAAAAGAAAAGGAAATAAAGTTTCCAAGAAATTGTCCTGTTTGCGGTCAAAAATTAGAAAAACCAAAAGGGGAAGCAATCTGGAGATGTAAAAATCCAAAATGTCCGGCAAAAGAGAGAAGATATTTTTACCATTTTGTCAATTCTTTTGGAATTATGGGATTGGGGCCAAAGATTGTTGACAGATTATTGGACGAAGGATTGATCGAAGATCCAGCCGACCTTTTCACATTAAAAGAAGGGGACATTTCAGTTTTGGAAAGGTTTGGAGAAAAGTCAGCAAAAAATTTAATAACTTCCATCCAATCAAAAAAGGAAATAACTTTGCCAAGGTTCATTTATGCCTTGGGAATCAGAAACGTTGGAGAAGAAACTGCTCAAGATTTGGCAGAGCATTTTGGCTCGATTGAGAAATTGAAAAGGACATCCCTTGAAGAACTCCAAAAAGTAAAGGATATTGGTCCTGTCGTTGCCAAATCGATTTATGATTTCTTCAGAGAAAAGAGAAATTTAGATTTCATTGAAAAACTTAAAAAAGTTGGGGTGAAGATTGTTGAAGAGAAGCCAAAAAAACAAACATTGAAAGGTTTGACATTCGTTTTCACTGGAGGTTTGGAATCGATGAGCAGGGAGGAGGCAAAAAAGAAAGTTAGAGAATTGGGAGGAGATGTTTCAGAATCGGTTTCAAAAAGAGTAAACTATGTTGTCGTTGGAAAGGAACCTGGTTCAAAACTTGAAAAAGCAAAAAAACTGGGAATAAAAACAATTTCAGAGAAGGAATTTTTAGGACTTTTAGGTGAAGGATGAACCAAGTTATTATCCAATTAAAAAAACTCGATTGGATTTTAATTTTTTCTACAATTTTTTTAGTTTCAATAGGAATTTTATCGATTTACAGTTCTTCCAAGGGGAATTTTTTGAATTTTAGAAAGCAAATTTCCTTTTTTATTATTGGATTTTTTTTAATGATTTTTATTTCCCTTTTAGATTGGAGGCCTTTGAAAGAAAGCCCTTATTTAATTTTATTTTTTTATTTCCTTTGTATAATCTCTTTGATTTTGCTTTTCTTTTTTGCTCCGGAAATCAGGGGAACAAAATCCTGGTATAAAATAGGACCTGTTTCAATCGACCCAACAGAATTTACAAAAATAGTTTTGCTTTTAATCTTGGCAAAATATTTCTCAATGAGGCATGTTGAAATGTATCGAATAGTCCATATTCTAATTTCTGGGCTTTATGTTCTAATTCCCTCAGTTTTAATTTTTCTTCAGCCAGATTTGGGTTCTGTTTTAGTCTTAATCTCTCTTTGGGTTGGCGTTTTAATCATTTCAGGAATTAAAGTTCGCCACTTCTTTTTGCTTTTACTTTTGGCAATTTTAATTTTTTCTATCGGTTGGAAAACTTTTTTGAAAGAATACCAAAAAGAAAGAATTTTGAGCTTTTTATTTCCCAAAATTTCAGATCCTTTAAGGGTTTCTTGGAGCCAAAACCAGGCAAAAATTGCGATAGGGTCTGGTGGATTTTTTGGAAAAGGAATAAAGAAGGGTTCCCAGACTCAACTTGGATTTTTAACAGAGCCCCAAACCGATTTTATTTTTGCAGCAATATCTGAAGAAATGGGATTTTTAGGAACTTCTCTTTTATTTTTTCTCTTTTTAATTTTGATTTGGAGGATATTTAAAATTTCGCATTCAGCCAAAGCAAATTTTACCAGAATTTTTTCTCTAGGTTATGCTTTTTTGCTTGTTTCTCAAATTTTCATCCACGTTGGTACCAACCTTGGCATTTTGCCAATAGTCGGCATTCCCTTACCTTTAGTAAGTTATGGCGGTAGTAGTTTATTAGCAAACTTTATTGCACTCGGAATGATTCAAAGCATTAAAATACATTAAAATACCATTGACTTAATTTTTTGATTTTTTATAATTCTATAATTATGAAATTCTCAACCTTCCTTGAGAGTTCAAGCAAAATTCTTCTTTATTTCCTCTTGTTTTTAATTCCAATTTTCTTTTTGCCCTTCACCCAAAACGTTTTAGATTATCAAAAGCAATTTTTGCTTATTTTTTTAGTTTCCCTTTCTTTAATTTTCCAGATAATTAAATTTTTAATCGAGGGAAAAATTTCTTTTAATTTTCATCCTTTCCATTTTTTAATCTTGGCAGTTGTTTTAATTTTTGGCCTCTCGACCTTATTTTCAAAATCTAAAGCTGAAAGCTTTTTTGGTTTTCCCTTAATAATTTCTCAATCTTTTTTGACCCTTTTATTTTTAGCAATTCTTTATTTTCTAATAGTCACAGTCTTTGAGAAAAAAGAAATTTTCTATCTTTTAATTTTCTTTTCAATTTCAATTCTTTTGGCAACTTTGTTTTCAACTTTACAGCTTTTTGGAAAATTCATTTTTTCCTTCGATTTTTCAAAACAAATTTCCTTTAATACAATAGGAACTCAAAATTCCCTGGCAATTCTTTTAGTTTCCCTTTTACCTTTATTTTTAATTTTATTTTCAATTTCAAAAAGATTGATTAAATTCTTCTTTTCAATTTTAATTTTTCTCTTTCTATTTTTTATTTTACTTTTGAATTTTAAAATTTCCTATCTCATTCTCTTGATTTCTTCAATAATCTTCCTTGGTTTTTTAACGACAAAAAAGGAAGTTTTTTCATCCCCTCTTTTAATTTTCTCTCTTTTCTTTTTAGCAATTTCGATCGTCTTTTTGCTTTTTAATTTAAGGATTTTTCCAGTTCAAATTCCCCTCGAAGTTTCTTTGGGCCAAAAACTCTCTTTCGAAATTGCTTTAAAATCTTTAAAAGAAAATCCAATTCTTGGATCCGGTCCCTCGACTTTCATCTATCAATTTTTGAAACACAAAGGAACTGCTTTAAACAATACTCCATTTTGGAATGTTAGGTTTTTGACTTCTGCCTCAAAATTTCTTGATATTTTCTCTACGACCGGAGTTTTAGGAACGATTTCTTTCTTGCTTTTAATTTTCCTTCCGATTTACCTTGGGTTTTCAAAAATTTTTAAGAAAAAACCTGAAAAACTTGATTTATTTTTGTTTTTAGCAGTTTTTCTTTCAATCTTAAATTTCTCCATCTCCTTTTTCTTTTATTCTTCAAACCTAACCCAAGATTTTTCCTATTTTTTCCTTTTAGCCTGCTTTGTCAATCTTTTATCAGAGAAAAAGAAAGAGTTTTTGATAAAGAAAGAGAACGCCCTTAGCTTTATTTTCTCTTTTGTTTTTATTTTCATTTTTGTTTTGGACTTTATGATTTTAATTTTGGTTTCTCAAAGATACATTGGCGAGGTTTTTTATTGGAAAGGAATATTGGCCTGGCAAAGAGGAAATGTTGATCAAACTATTTCAAATTTGCAAAAGGCAATCAACTTTAGTAAAATTGACCTTTACTTTAGGGATTTATCCCAAGCATATTTAGCAAAACTGAATGAGAAAATTCGAAAAGGAGATCAAAACATTCAAACAGAGGCAGGGCAAGCAATCAACCTTTCAAAGAGTGCAACCGATTTGAACCCAGCGAATGTTGCCAATTGGTCAGTCAGGGGGTTTACCTATCAGAGTTTGGTAGGGATGGCAGTTGGAGCAGAGGATTGGACAATAAGGTGCTATGAGGAGGCATCAAAATTGGAACCTTCGAACCCTTATTATTTAACTCAAAAAGGAGTGATGATATTGAGGAAGGGAATTCTGGCGCAAGGTGAGGAAGAAAAAAATAAATTCTTTTCCCAGGCAGAGGATCTTTTCAAAAAAGCAATCGAATTGAAATCGGATTATGCCCCGGCCCATTTTCAGTTGGCAATGGTTTATTTTAATCGAGGAAATTTGGATGAGGCAATTTCAAAAATGGAAGAAACGAAAAATTTTGCTCCTTTTGATGTGGGATTGGCATTTCAGCTTGGAGTCGCATATTATCAAAAGGGAAATTATCAAAAAGCAAAAGAGGAACTAGAAAGGGCAATTTCAATCACACCAGATTATGCCAACGCCCTTTACTTTTTGGGTTTAACTTACGATCAATTGGGAGAAAAAGAAAAGGCAATAGAGAAATTCAAGAGGGTTTCTGAATTGAACCCAGAGAATGAGGAAGTCAAGAAAATAATTTCAAATTTAGAAGCGGGGAAAAAAGCACTGGAGGGAATTTTACCTACGGTTCCTCCAAAGACCCCGATTGAAGAAAAACCCCCTGAGATTAAAAAATAATTTGACAAATTTTGAAAATAGATTATAATAGAATTGTCAAGGGTTGACAAAATTTTTTTAAAAGTTAAAATTGAAGTTATAAATTTGATTTTAAAGATTTTGAACTAAGATTTAAATTAAATTTTAACCCTTCTAGGGGTTCTTTTTGGCATTATGGAAATAAAAATTAAAAATTTTGGAAAAACAAAAGTTTTCTTGGAATGGCCCCATTTTTTAACCTTCCAGAAGGAAGTTTGGGAGAGGTTTTTGGAAAGGGATCTTAGAAAATTATTGAAGGAAATTTCTCCGGTCAGAGATTATACAAAAAAGGAATTCGAGCTTTACTTTTTAGATTACAAACTTGGGGAGCCAAGATACAAATCAGAATTGGAAGCAAGGAGAAACAACGATACTTTCGATGCTCCTTTAAGAGTCAAAACAAGATTGGTTAATTTAAAAACAAAAGAAATCAAAGAGCAAGAGGTTTTTTTGTGTAATTTTCCCCTAATGACCGAAAGGGGAACTTTTATTATTAATGGGGTAGAAAGAGTTGCCATTTCCCAGTTGATAAGGTCTCCCGGGGTTTTCTTTGTCGCAGAAAAAGTTTTTGGAAAAAACTATTTTGGGGCAAACATCATTCCAATAAGAGGAGCCTGGTTGGAATTCATGACAGATATTTCCGGCCATATCGGAGTAAAAATCGATAGAAAGAGGAAGGTTTCTGCAACTACTTTATTGAGAGCTCTTGGATATCAAAGCGATGATCAATTAAAGGAGATTTTCAAAGATGTAAACACTGGGGAAATAGATTATATTTCAAAGACAATCGAAAGGGATCCTACAAAAAATCAAGAAGAGGCATTAGTTGAAATTTATCAAAAATTGAGGCCAGGTGAAAAAACTACTCCCGATGCCGCCAGGGATTTAATTTTCAATATGTTTTTCAATTTTGAAAGATACGACCTTTCCGAGGTTGGAAGATGGAGGATGTGGCAAAGATTACCAAAATTAAATCCCAAATCCCAAATTCTAAATTCCAAGCAAAAAGAGGAAATTCCAATCGAATATAGAACTTTGAAACCAGAAGATGTTTTAGAGACGGTCAGAGAAATTATTAGATTGAACAACGATCCGAGCGCCCAGCCAGACCAAATCGACCATTTGGGAAATAGAAGGGTAAGGCCATTCACTGAAATTTTGTTAAACAGAATGAGAGTCGGATTTCAAAGGATGGAAAGGACGATAAAAGACAGGATGGCATCTTTGGACCCTTCCCTTTTAACTCCGATTCAATTGATAAATCCAAGGCCATTGATCGCAGTGATTGAAGAATTTTTCTCTTCGAGCCAGGTTTCCCAATTCATGGACAATGAAAATCCCTTGGCAGAGTTGGAACACAAAAGAAGGTTGACTGCTTCGGGACCTGGAGGGCTTTCAAAAGAGAGGGCAGGCTTTGAAGCCAGGGATGTTCAACCAAGCCACTATGGGAGAATTTGTCCAATTCAAACCCCAGAAGGGCAAAACGTTGGAATAACGACTCATTTAGCAACATTTGCAAAAATCAATCCTTTTGGTTTTTTAGAGACTCCCTATTTTAAAGTTGAAAAAGGAAGAGTAACGAAGAAAGTTTATTATTTGAATGCTTTTGAAGAGGAAAGATACAACATTGCCTCAGCCGGAGTTGAAATAGACAAAAACGGAAGGATTGTTCCAGAAATTGTTGAGGCGAGGGTTAAGGGAGAACCTGGTCTTTGTAAAAGAGAGGAGATAGATTTCATCGACGTCTCTCCAGAGCAATGTTTCTCAGTCGCAACTTCTTTGATTCCATTTTTGGCCCATGACGATGCAAACAGGGCTCAAATGGGATCTAACATGCAAAGGCAAGCAGTTCCTTTAATCGATCCCGATATTCCTCTGGTAATGACTGGATTGGAAAAAAGAGTGGCAAGAGATTCTGGACAAATCATTTTAGCAGAAGAAGATGGAGAAATTTTAGAAGTTGACGGAAATCATATTAAAATCAAATACAAAAATGGAAAGACAAAAATTTATTATCTAAGGAGATTTTTAAGAACAAACCAATACACTTGCTTTGATCAAAAGCCAATAGTTAAAAAAGGACAGAAAGTCAAAAAGGGAGATCCTCTTTGTGATGGTGGGGCAATCAAAAACGGCTATTTGGCATTGGGAAAAAATTTGCTGGTTGCATTCATGCCCTGGAGGGGAGGAAATTTTGAGGATGCAATCTTGATCTCAGAAAGGTTGGTCAGGGAGGATGTCTTGAGTTCGATTTACATTGAGAGTTTTGGTTGCGATGTTAGGGAAACAAAACTGGGGCTTGAAATTACTACCTCGGACATTCCGGGAGTTTCTGAGGAGAAATTGAAAGATCTTGATGAAGAGGGAATTGTCAGGATCGGAGCTGAAGTTAAACCAGGAGACATTTTAGTTGGAAAGATTTCTCCAAAAGGTGAAAAGGAATGGACGCCAGAAGAAAGGTTGCTGATGGCAGTTTTTGGGGAAAAGGCAAAGGATGTCAAGGATACTTCATTGAGGATGGAACATGGAAAGAAAGGAAGAGTGATTGGAATAAAAATTTTCTCGAGGGAATTGGGTCATAGATTGGATCCTGGGGTGGTAAAGAGAATCGAGGTTGAGGTTGCGGATTTAAGAAAAATTCAGGCAGGTGACAAATTAGCCGGAAGGCATGGAAACAAAGGGGTAATTTCAAAAGTTTTGCCTATTGAAGAAATGCCATTTTTAGAAGATGGAACTCCGATAGATGTTATCATCAATCCACTCTCAGTTGTCTCAAGGATGAACGTTGGGCAAGTTTTAGAAACCCATTTGGGATTGGCTGCAAAAAAATTGGGATACTATGCTGTAACTCCAGGTCTTTCTGGTGCTACCGAAGAGGAAATAAAAGAGGAACTAAAGAAAGCAGGTTTTGAAATTTCTGGAAAAATGAAGCTTTACGATGGAAGGACTGGTTTACCATTTCCGGAAAAAATCACCGTCGGATACATTTATTTGATGAAACTAATCCACATGGTTTCAGATAAAGTCCACGCAAGGTCGATCGGTCCTTATTCTTTAATTACTCAACAGCCACTCGGTGGAAAAGCCCAATTCGGAGGACAAAGGTTTGGGGAAATGGAGGTCTGGGCATTGGAAGGTTATGGTGCTGCAAATACTTTGCAAGAAATGCTAACTTACAAGTCTGATGATGTTTTGGGAAGGGCGGCAGTTTACGAAGCAATTTTAAAAGGTGAAAAAATAAAGCCACCAAACATTCCAGCCTCTTTTTCTCTCTTAGTTTCAGAATTAAAGTCTTTGGGTTTGGGGGTTGAAATTAAAGAGAAAACAAAAGAAAAAGAGGAAAAACATGAGAGTTGAGGATATTCAAGCAATTAGACTAAAATTGGCTTCTCCCGATGAGATTTTATCTTGGTCCCATGGAGAAGTGACAAAACCAGAAACAATAAATTATAGAACTCAGAGAGCTGAGAAGGATGGGTTATTTTGCCAAAAAATTTTTGGTCCTGAAAAAGATTATCAGTGCTATTGCGGAAAGTACAAAGGGGTAAAGTACAAGGGGTTAATCTGCGATCGTTGTGGAGTTGAAATAACAAAGTCATCTGTCAGAAGAGAAAGGATGGGACATATAAAATTGGCAGCCCCGGTCGCCCACATTTGGTTTTTGAGGGGGGTTCCATCAAGGATTGGGATGATTTTGAATTTGCCAAGGGAAGAAGTAGAAAGGGTGATTTATTTTATTTCCTATTTAATTACTAAAGTCGATGAGGATCAAAAGAAAAAGATTTTGGAGGAAATCGACAGGGAATACAAGTCAAAAGTCAAAGAGCAAAAATCAAAAAACAAAGAAAAAAAGGAACTAAAGAGGGTTTTGGAGAAATTGAAAGAAGAAAGGGAAAGGGCAAGAAAGGAAGTTTTGGAAATTAAACCGCTTAGGGTTTTGTCAGAGTTAGAATACAGAAATTTGTCTTTGAAATATGGAGAATGCTTTGAAGCAGGGACCGGAGCAGAAACTATTAGAAAAATTTTTGAAAAGATTGATCTAAAAGAAGAAATCAAAAAATTGGAAAAAGAATACGAAAGAGCGGGGCCTCAAACAAAAAAGGCAATCTTGAAAAGGTTGAGGCTCTTTAAAGAAATGGAAAGAGCACAAATTAGGCCAGAATGGATGTTTTTGACGATTTTGCCTGTTTTGCCTCCTGATTTAAGGCCAATGGTCCAATTGGACGGAGGCAGATATGCCTCTTCTGATTTGAACGATTTGTACAGAAGGGTGATCAATAGAAACAATAGGTTGAAATATTTGTTAGAAATTAATGCTCCTGAAGTAATCGTCAGGAACGAAAAAAGGATGCTCCAAGAAGCAGTCGATGCCTTAATCGATAACGGAATGAGAAAGGCAGTGATGACAAAAGCGACAACCGGAGGGAAGAGATTGCTAAAATCCCTTGCCGATATGCTCAGGGGAAAACAGGGAAGGTTCAGGCAAAACCTTTTAGGAAAGAGAGTGGATTACTCTGGAAGGTCGGTAATCGTTGTCGGTCCAGAATTAAAAATCGATCAAGTTGGAATTCCAAAGAAAATGGCTTTAGAGATTTTCAAGCCATTCGTAATGAGAAAGCTTTTAGAAAAACAGCTTGCCTTCAATGTAAAGGCAGCTTCAAGATTGGTTGAGGATGAAACCGATGAGGTTTGGCAATGTTTGGAAGAAGTAATCAAAGATAAACTTGTTTTAATCAACAGGGCCCCGACTTTGCACAGATTATCGATCCAGGCCTACTATCCAGTTTTAATCGAGGGGGAAGCAATCAGAATTCATCCAATGATCTGCAAGGCATTTAACGCAGATTTTGACGGAGATCAAATGGCAGTCTTTTTGCCACTTTCTGAAGAAGCTCAAAAAGAAGCGAAAGAAAGGATGCTTTCTTCTTTGAACCTTCTAAAGCCTGCCACCGGAACTCCAATAGTTACTTTATATCAAGATATCGTTTTAGGTTGCTATTGGCTAACCGATATCTGGGAAAAAAGAAAAGGGGAAGGAAAAATATTCTCTTTTCCAGAAGAAGCAATTTTAGCATGCGAATTTGGCGAGGTCGATATCAAGGCAAAAATCAAAGTAAGAATCGAAGGAAATTTAATTGAGACATCGGTTGGAAGGATAATTTTTAACGAGGCCTTGCCAAAAGGATTTCCTTTTCAAAATAAATTAATTACTATCAAGGAGCTTGAAAAGATAGTCGGAGAAATTTTAGAAAAATATCCGATAGAGGTTGCGAAAGAAACTTTAGACAAAATCAAAGATTTGGGTTTTGAATACTCAACCCTTTCTGGGATAACCTGGGGAATGGATGATTTGATAATTCCAAAAGAAAAGAAAGAAATAATCGAGAAAGCAAAGAAAGAAGTTGAAAAAGTTGAAAAGCAATATAAAATGGGGCTTTTATCAAAAGAGGAAAAATCAGAAAAAACGATCGAAATTTGGACTAAAGCAAGGGGAGAAATTGAGAAATTGGTCCCAAAAACTCTGCCAAAGGAAGGACCAGTCTTTCAAATGGTCAATGCAGGGGCAAGAGGATCCTGGAGGCAACCTGTCCAAATGTGCGGAATGAAAGGATTGGTTATTAATCCGATGGGTCAAATTATCGAACTTCCGGTTTTGAGTTGTTACAAAGAAGGTTTGAAAGTCTTGGAATACTTTATTTCAACCCATGGTGCAAGAAAGGGAGCGGTCGACACCGCCCTGAGAACTTCTTCTGCAGGATATTTAACAAGAAGGTTGGTCGATGTTGCCCATGAAGTAATCGTTACTGAAAAAGATTGCGGAGATAAAAAAGGAATTGAGATTTTCAGGTCAGATTCTGACGAAATCGGCCAAGACTTTTTGATGAAAATTGTTGGAAGAGTTTGTTTGGATGATATTAAAGGAATAATTAAGGCAGGGGAAATAATCGATTGGGAAAAGGGAAAGAAAATTGTCGAGGCAAAGATTGAAAAAGTAAGAGTGAGGTCTCCATTAACTTGCAAAACTATCAGGGGAGTTTGCCAAAAATGCTACGGATGGGATTTGGGAAGGAACAAATTGATAGATTTGGGAGAGGCGGTAGGAATCGTTGCTGCCCAATCAATCGGTGAGCCAGGAACTCAGTTAACTTTAAAAACCTTCCACATGGGAGGAATTGCTGGGGTTGATATTACCATGGGTTTACCAAGGGCAGAGGAGATTTTCGAAGCAAGGCCGCCAAAGGGAGAGGCAGTAGTTTGCGAGGTGGATGGAAAGGTTGAAGAAATTACTGCAGACAAAAGAGTTAAAATCAAAACAAAATTGAAAAACCCAAAAGTTCTAGAATATCAAGTTCCTCCGAGGGCAACGATTTTGGTTAAAGAAGGGGAGATTGTAAAAAAGGGAGATCAAATCTCGGAGGGAAGCATCGATTTGAGAAAGCTTTCGAAATTGGTTTCAAAGGAAGCAGTTTGGAGATACATGATCAAAGAGCTTCAAAAAGTTTATGTTTCCCAAGGAGCTCCAATCCATGATAAACATTTTGAAATAATAATCAGGCAGATGTTTTCGAGGGTGAGGGTGAAAGACCCTGGAGATTCAGAATTCTTGCCAGGGCAAATCATTGAAAAAGCAGTCTTTTATGAAAGAAATAAAGAATTAAAGAAAAAAGGAAAAAAACCGATTAGGGCAACCCAAATTTTACTCGGAATTTCAAAAGTCGCTTTGACCACAGATTCATTTTTGTCTGCTGCCTCCTTTCAAGAAACAACGAGAGTTTTAATCAGGGCCTCTCTTTCTGCTAAAGAAGATTATTTGAGAGGGTTGAAAGAGAATGTGATAATTGGTAAATTGATACCAGCAGGAACTGGTTTCAAACATGAAGAGAAAAAATAAAAGAAATAGAAAAAAAATTTTCAATTTTCCTTCCTTTAAAAAAATTCTTCTCTTTCCTTTCGGATTAATTTCTAAATTGCCAGAAGAAATAAAAAGGTACTTGATCGGAATTTTTTTTCTTTTTCTCTCAATATTTCTTTTTTTAAGCGATTTAAAAAAGGGAGGAATTTTGGGTGAAAAATTAATTTCTTTTTTTATCATTTTATTCGGAAATTATGTCGCAAAAATTTTTTTGCCAATTTTTTTCTTTTTCTCTGGGATTTCTTATTTTCTCAGTCAGTACAAAAGGATCTTTTTCCCAATTTTAATTTCCTTTTTGTTAATAATCTTTGGGATTTCTACTCTTTCTGAAAGTTTTAAACCAAAAAGCGGAGGGTTTTTTGGAAAGATTTTAATCAAGCCTCTTTTTAAATTCTTTGGTCCTCTTTTGACAAACATTTTCCTTTCCTTTTTGATACTTTTTGGAATTTACATTTTAGCTTTCCTTCTAAAGAGAGAAGAAAAAGTTGAGGCAAAACCATCTTTCTTCAAGAGAATTTTTGCCCCCTCTTTTAAAGTAAAGAAAGTTGAATTTGAAAAAATCGAAGAGAAAAAACCGGAGGTTTTAAAGAAAGAAGTTCAAGAAAAAGTTGAAACCTTCCAATTCGAATACGAAACGCCACCTCTTGATCTTTTGGAAAAAGACCAAGGTCTGCCAGCAGCCGGCGACATTAAGCAAAACATCGCAATAATTAAAAAGACCTTGGAAAATTTTGGAATTCAGGTTGAGATGGGGGAGGTTAACGTTGGCCCAACAGTTACTCAATATACTCTAAAGCCAGCAGACGGAGTGAAGCTTTCAAAAATTACTTCTCTTTCAAACGACCTTGCCTTGTCTTTGGCCTCCCACCCAATCAGAATTGAAGCCCCAATTCCTGGAAAATCTTTAGTCGGAATCGAAGTTCCAAACAAAGTAAGGACTTTAGTGAGATTAAGGAATTTAATTTCCAATCCCCAGTTTCAAAACCATCCATCGCCCCTTTGTTTTGTCTTGGGAAGGGATGTTTCTGGAAATCCTGTATTTGCAGATTTGGCAAGAATGCCCCATTTGTTAGTAGCAGGTGCTACGGGAACGGGCAAAACTTGCGCTGCCGATACTTTAATATTTACCGAAAAAGGATTTTTGAACTTCGAAGAACTTTGTCCCCTTCCTTTAAACAGTGAACTCGATTTTAGAATTAGAGTAGTTACAAGAGATGGGATCGAAACAACCGAAAAAATATACAACAATGGAATTTGCCAATTTTATAAGATAACTACTAAAAGAGGCTATCAAATTGAAGTAACCGCTGAACATCCGCTTTGGGTCATGGAAAAAGATGGGACGCAAGGTTGGAAACCTGCCGCTTTCATCAAAAAAGGCGATTATGTAGCAATCTCTAGAGGTCCAGCTTTATTCGGTAACAAAGTAGATCTTTCAGATTTTAAACCTACTAAAACTTGGGGCAGCACCAAAAAAATCTCTTTTCCTCAGAAAATGACTCAAGAATTGGCCTTGTTTTTGGGATTACTGACTGCCGACGGCGGACTTTCAATAGAAAGGAAGGGAATTCATCGGGTAGTGTACACACAAGCTGATCAAAAGCTTCTTTCTTTGTATAAAAAACTTCTCAAGAAGCTTTTTGGAATTAACCAGTTTATTGAACAAAAGAGTGGAAAAAATCCAAAGACAAAGGCTAAAGACATAATTGTGAATAGCATCCAATTAAAAGAGTTCCTTGACTATCTCGGAATGAAACCAGTCAAAACAAAAGAGAAAGAAATACCGAGAGCAATTAGGGAAGCACCAAAGGAGATAGTTGCGTCTTATTTAAGGGGAGTTTTTGAAAGCGACGGTTATGTTGAAAAAGGCTCAATTGGAATTATTTTAAGTAGTAAAAAATTAATTTCTCAAATTCAAATAATGCTGTTGAACTTTGGAATAATTTCCTCTCTTAAACAAAAGAGGGTGAAAAATTATCCACACAATCAATATTTCAAACTTTCTATTTACGGTGAAGATGCAAGAAGGTTCATTAAGGAGATTGGGTTTTTACGGAAAGAAAAATATCAGAAAATTGAAGGACTACTTAAATTATCCCCAAATTCAAATTTAGACACAATTCCAAACATTTCTTCTTTGTTGAAAAATCTTGCCCAAAAATATCTCCACCGTTTTGCCAAATTGACTAATTGCGGTTGGCAATATCTACCAAGAATTCCAATTCCAAAATATGCCTTTTACTCTTTAAAAGAATACAATTGTGGTAGAAGAAAACCGAGTTATCAAACTCTAGGAAGAATCCTTGATTTTTATCAGCCAATTTCTCAAGAATCGGAATATCAAAAGTTGGCTGAAATTTCTAAAAGGAATTTCTATTGGGATGTTGTTGAGAAAATCGAAATGACCTCAGGCATTGGTTATGATTTTTATGTCCCGGGTTCTGATTCTTTTGTTGGAAATGGCTTTGTCAATCACAATACAATTTTCTTGAATAGCTTAATTTTATCTCTGGTTTATCGAAACTCACCAAAAATTTTGAAGTTTATTCTTGTTGACCCAAAAAGAGTTGAATTTCCGGTATACAGCGACCTTCCTCATAATCCAACAGATGTAATTTTTGATGTTCAAAAAACCATCAATGCCTTGAGGTGGTTGGTGGAAGAAATGGAAAGAAGGTTTGAAACTCTGGCAAGTTTTAAAACAAGGGACATTTTCTCTTTCAATAAAATTTCTCTTGAGAAAAAAATTCCTCCAATGCCCTACATTGTTTTGATAATCGACGAGCTTGCGGATTTAATGGCTGCAAGAGGAAGGGAGCTTGAGTCAGCGATTGTGAGATTAGCTCAATTGGCCAGGGCAGTTGGAATTCATTTGGTTTTAGCAACCCAAAGGCCGTCTTCTGAAGTAATTACTGGATTAATAAAAGCAAACATTACTTCAAGAATTACTTTCCAGGTTGCTTCCCAAGTTGATTCGAGAACTGTTATTGATATGGCCGGGGCTGAAAAACTTTTGGGTAGAGGGGACATGTTATTTTTATCAGCCGAAAACCCAAAACCAAAAAGGATTCAGGGAGCTTTTGTTTCTGAAAAGGAAGTTCAAAGAGTTGTTGGATATTTGAGTTCAAAGTATAAGAAAGAGAGAATCGAAAGTTTAGAAGAGAAATTGGTAGAGGAAACAGGAGAAGTTGAATTTTTTGAAGGAGGAGAAGAATTAGAAGATCCTCTTTATGAGGAGGCAAAAAGAATAGTTATTGAAGCCAAAAAGGCATCTGCTTCGCTTTTGCAAAGAAAGTTGAAAATTGGATATGCAAGGGCTGCGAGATTATTGGACATTTTAGAAAAAAGGGGAATAATTGGTCCTCCAAGGGGGGCAAAACCAAGGGAAGTTTATATTAAAGAGGAGGAGGGATGGAAAAAGGTCTAAATTGCAAATTGAAGATTGCAAATTTCAAATTTAAAGGGTAAAATAAAACAATGGCAAAAAAAGAAAAAATTGAAAAAGGGGATTTGAAAGAGGCAATAGAAGAAATAAAGCAAAGGTTTGGGGAGGGGGCGATAATGAAATTGAAGGAAGTCAGACCTGCTAGCGTCGATGCGATTTCAACGGGTTGCGTTTCTTTGGATTTGGCCTTGGGAGTTGGAGGGCTGCCAAGGGGAAGGGTAGTTGAAATTTATGGGCCGGAGGCAAGCGGGAAAACGACAATCGCTTTGCATGCGATTGCCGAAGCTCAAAGAAAAGGAGGAGTCGGAGCTTTTGTCGATGCAGAGCATGCTTTAGATCCTGAATACGCAAGAAGAATTGGGGTTAACGTTGAGGAATTATTAATTTCACAACCTGAATCTGGGGAAGAGGCATTGGAGATTGTTAAAACCCTCGTTGAATCTGGGGAAGTTGATGTGATAGTAGTCGATTCTGTTGCGGCTTTAGTCCCAAGAGCAGAAATTGCAGGGGAAATGGGAGAGTTTGAAATTGGTTTACAAGCAAGGTTGATGAGCCAGGCATTGAGAGTTCTATCGAGCTCGATTGCAAAAACAAAATCAATAGTCATTTTTCTGAACCAAACAAGAATGAAAATTGGAACTTATGGGAAGCCAGAGACAACCCCTGGAGGTTTGGCCTTAAAATTTTATGCATCAGTGAGAATAGAATTAAAAAGGATAGCTCAAATCAAAAAAGGAGATGAAATTATCGGAAACAAAATTTTGGCAAAGATTGTTAAAAACAAAGTTGCCGCTCCCTTTAAAACCGCAGAATTTAACATATATTACAACGAAGGAATTTCAAAGGAAGCAGATTTGATAAATACGGGTTTAAAATATGGAGTGATTAAAAAATCTGGAAGTTGGCTTGAATTTGAAAATAAAAAACTGGGGCAGGGAATTGAATCGGCGAAGGAATTTTTAAAACAAAATCAAGACCTTGCAGAGAAAATAAAAAGTAAAATTTTTGAAGCCTATCCTAAATAAGGCAAAAGCCCAAGATACCTTGCCCTTTTTATTGCCCTTTTTAATTTTCTCTGATGGAAAGCACAAACTCCGGTTTTCTTCCTTGATTTAATTTTTCCCAAAGCCGAAAGGTACCTCTTTAAAAGCTGAGTGTTTTTGAAATCAATTTCATTCATATTTCTTTGGCAAAAATAGCAAGCCATATTTTTTCCGCAAAATTGCTCGCAAGAGCACGGCGTCGGGCCGTTTTAGAAGCTATTCATTTTTTACCCACCCGCGCCTAATTCTCGGCAGGCCTTAAATACTTTTTTCTAGAATTCAAGTTTTTCAGTGGGCCTGCCTGCGAAATGCTCTTGCTCGCAATTTTGCTCAAAACTTTAAAAAGGAATATCCTCAATGTTAATTTCTTCCTCTTCTACGATTGGAATTTCCTCTTTTTCTTCAATCGGTGGTAAAACTTCCTTTGGAGCTTTTGGTCCCAGTTGGATTCTTTCTGCAATTATTTCGGTTCTCGACTTTTTATTTCCAGATCCATCTTCCCAATTTCTTGTTCTTAATCTCCCCTCAATAAAAACCAAAGAACCCTTTTTCAAATATTGAGAAGCAATTTCTGCTAACCTTCCAAACAATATCACGTTGTGAAATTCTGTTTCCTGTCTCTTTTTTCCTTCTTTATCAGTAAAAAACCTATCGGTTGCTAAAGAAATTTGGCAAAGGTTTTTTCCAGAAGGTAAGTTTTTAATTTCCGGATCCTTTGTCAACCTCCCGATTAAAAAAACCTTGTTTAAATTCATTCTTTTAAAATTTCCTCTATCTTTTTCTCAATCTCTTTTAATTCGACCTTTTTTGGCTTTGCAATTTTCTTTTCTACTTTGATTTTCTTTGGCGCTTTTTCAGAAACTATCAAATATCTCAAAATTTTCTCTTCCCCCTTCAATTTCTTTTCAAGCTCTTTTATCATTTCAGATTCCAAATAAAAATATATCGCTCCCAAGAATGCCTCAGTTTTCTTTTTAATTGGATAAAAAAGAGTTCTTTTTAAAGGCTCCTCAACCTTATCCAAAACTCCCTCCTTTTCAAAAAAAGAAGTCAAATCTTTTTGGATTTTTTCAATTTCTTCTTTTTTTAATTCTGGTGAAAGCAAATATGCTAATTGATAGTATCTCATATCTTAAACTCAATTATATCACCATCTTTGACCTTGTAATCTCTTCCAACGATTTTTAAAATTCCCATTTCCTTTGCTTTTTGCCAAGAACCTGCTTTTACAAAATCTTTGAAATTTATTACTTCAGCCCTGATGAATTTTTCTTTAAAATCAGAATGAATTACTCCTCCGGCTTCCGGTGCAAAGGAATTTTCCTTAATCGTCCAGGCCCTTGCTTCCTTTCCTCCTGCGATTGTGTAAAAGGTAATCAAATTCAAGGTTTTGTAGCAATTCTCAATCAACTTTTCAACTTTAGATTCAAAACCCAATTCTTTTTTATCCTCTTCTGAGAGCTCTAGCATTTCTTCCTCATCTTTTAAATTCATCTCAAGGTTTGGAACTTTAATTTTTTCAAATTTAGTTTTTCCGTTCACATTAACTACGCAAAAATAGGGTTTTTGAGTTAAAAACTGATATTCTTTGATTTCTTCTACCTCTCTTTCTTCAAAATCAATTTCCGAAATTAATCTTCCTTCAGAAACTCTCTCTTTCAATTTTTTTAAGATCTCAACCTTTCTTTTCTCTTTCTTTTTCTCAGATTTCTCAATCGCCCTTTCTATCGTTTCCAAATCTTTCATCAAAAGTTCGGTCTTTAAAATTTCAATTTCTTTTTCTGGATTCACTTCTCCCAAAACGTTTTCGGCCTCAGGATTTTCAAAGGCTCTTAAAACAAAGAGGATTTCATCACAATTTCTAATATGAGACAAAAATTGATTTCCAAGCCCCTCCCCTTTATGGGCTCCTTTTACTAAACCTGCAATGTCAACAAACTCAATTCTTGTAGGAGTAATTTTTTGGGGTTTAACGATCTTTGCAATCTTTTCCAACCTTTCATCTGGGACAGAGACCTGTCCAAAATTTGGTTCTATCGTTGTGAAGGGCCTCGGCGAAATTTTTACTTCCCTTTTCGTCAATACCTTAAAAAGGGTTGACTTTCCGACATTTGGTAAGCCAACAATTCCTACTGAAAAAGACATGATTTTTATTTTATCAAAAAATTTTTAAATTTCAAACCCAATTTTTTCTTTCACTTCTTTCATTGTAAACTTTGCAATCTTTTCTGCCCTTTCTGCCCCTTTCTTTAAAATTTCTTTCAAATAAACTTCTCTTTTTTCCAATTCCCTTTTCTTTTTCCTAAAAACCTCCAATTTTTTGATCAAAATTTTTGTCAAATCCCTTTTGAACTCTTCGTATCCTTTCCCTTTATATTTTTTCTCCAATTCTTTAATTGGTTTTTCAGAGAAGATTGAATAAATTTTCAAGAGGTTTGAAATTCCAGGTTTTTTTGCCGGATCGTATTTTATTTCTTTTCCAAGATCGGTTACTGCTCTCATTATCTTCATTTCGATTTCTTCAGGTGTATCAAAAAGCAAAATGCATCCTTTTGGATCGTCCGTCTTTGACATTTTCTTTTTTGGATTTTGCAAAGACATTATTTTTTCTCCCTCAGAGAGCAAAACTCTTGGTTCTTTGAAAACCTTTCCAAACATTTTGTTGAACCTTCTTGCAATTTCCCTTGTCAATTCAACATGCTGAACTTGATCTTTTCCAACCGGAACCAAATCAGTTTTGTAAAGCAAAATGTCGGCTGCCATTAAAAGGGGATAGTTCAATAAACCTGCATTAACATATTCTGGATGTTTTTTAGATTTTTCTTTAAACTGGGTCATTCTTTTTAAATCTCCAAGAGGAGTAATCGTTCCCAAAATCCAAGCAAGCTCTGTGTGTTCTTTGATATGGGATTGAACAAATATTGTTGATTTTTTTGGATCGAGGCCGGCTGCCAAGTAGGTAATTAAAGTATCGAGAATATTCCTTTTCATCTCTCCGGGTTTGAAAGGGGTAGTGATTGCATGATAATCGACAATACAAAAAAAGCATTCATTTTCTTCTTGAAGTTTTACCCATTGTTTAATCGCTCCCAAATAATTTCCAATATGCAATTCTCCAGTTGGCCTAATTCCGCTGAAAACTCTCATGAATTTTACACTTCTATTACTACTGGCAAAACCATTGGCCTCCTTTGGGTCTTTGAGAACAAAAACTGGCCAATTTTTTCTTTGATTTCGTTTTTAACATAAGCCCAATTGACTGCTCTACCGGATCCAGTAGCTGATTGGACGATCCCAATTACTTTTTTCCTAACCTCCCTTAACAATTCCTTCGATTCTCTCAAATAGACAAACCCTCTTGAAATTATATCAGGAGAACCCTTAACTTTTCCAGTTTGCCTATCGACTACTGCAATTACAACAAAGATTCCATCTTTTGCTAGCATTTTTCTATCCCTCAAGACCACTTCGCCAACATCCCCAATTCCCAAACCATCGACCATCACATAATTCGATGGAACAATTTTTCTTTCAATAAAAACTTTTTTCTTTGACAAATTCACAATATCTCCGTTTTCAGCAACGATTATTCTTTCTTCTTTCATTCCCAAAGACTTTGCAATCTTTGCATGTTCAACAAGCATTGAATACTGTCCATGGATTGGCATGAAAAACCTTGGCCTCATTATTTTTATCATTTTTTTCAATTCCTCCTTCTTTGCATGACCTCCAGCATGAATATCCATCATTTTATAATGGAAAACCTCAGCCCCCTGCCTTAAAATTTCATCTTTCATTATCTGAACAGTTCTTTCATTTCCAGGAATTACTGAAGAAGAGAAAATCACCGTATCTCCCTTTTTCAACTTAATAATCGGGTGCTCCTTTGTTGCAACTCTCATCAAAACTGCTTCAGCTTCCCCCTGAGCTCCGGTACACAAAATCGTAATTTTTTGATCTGGAAGATTTTCAATTTGCTTTGTCAAAATGAAAGTTTTTGGATCTGCCCTAATATAACCCAAATGCTTTGCAATCTCAACGTTAGTTCTCATTGAGTAACCCTCGATTGCAACTTTCCTTCCGTATTTTTCAGAAATTGAAATTATTTGCTGAATTCTGTTTATCAAAGAAGCAAAGGTTGCAGCAATTACTCTTCCCTTTGCATTCTTTATTATCTCTTCCAAATTCTTTGAAATTTCAGATTCAGAAAGAGAATGGCCCTCTTCCTCGGCATCCGTAGAATCTGACATTAAAAGCAAAATCTTTCTTTTTGAAATTTCCCTCAATCTATTAAAATCAGTCGGAGTATCATTTACTGGATTTTTATCAAACTTGAAATCCGAAGTGTGGAAAATGTTTCCAATCGGAGTTTCAATGAAAAGCCCAAAATTGTCAGGAATGTTATGGTTCATTTTCACAAATTCGATCGAAAAAGGACCAATTTTTATTCTCGATTTGTCGTAAACCTCCTTTATTTTTAATTTTGGTTGCTCTGGGAAATCCTCCTGCCTTTTCAAAATTATTCCTCTAGTTAAGGGAGAGGCAAAGAAAACTAAATTGGGCGTCCACAATTTTGGCATCAAATAGGGAACTGCCCCAATATGATCGTAATGGCCATGGGTGAAAACAACTCCCAAAATTTTATCCTTTTTATCTCTCAAATATTCAACATTGGGAATTATATAATCTACTCCTGGCATATCTTCCTCTGGCAATCTAAATCCCATATCCAAAATCAAAATCTCCCCTTTCCACTCAAGGAGCATCATATTTCTGCCAACCTCTCCAAGCCCTCCAAGAGGAATTATCCGCAAAGACTCTTTTGACGACTTAGTCATAGAATTGAAAATTCCAAATTCCAAACAGGCAAAATTTTTGGAATTTGAAATTTGGTGCTTGGAATTTTAATTTGTGCTCCTGGCAGGATTCGAACCTGCAACCCCCTTGCGGGGACAGCGTCCTGAACGCTGCGCGTATGCCAATTCCGCCACAGGAGCATAGTCGCTCGCCTCCCCAGCGCTAGCGCGCTGGCGCCCTTACGGGCTTCGGCTCGCTCTCCATAGGGGAAACCAAGGTTTCCCCTCCATGGCGCTTCGCTGTCACCCCTTCCTTAAAAGGAAGTTAAATCCTTCTTTTTCTTGCCAAAAACAGGAAGCTCTTCATCCATTTTTGTAAATCTCCGCACTCTAGCCATTTTCCAGAAACCTCAATTCCCAAAATTTCTCTTCCCTCTTCAATCATTTTCTTTAGGGCATTTGCTAAAATTAGTTCTCCTTTAAAAAGAGGAGTTTTCTTTAAAAATTTGAAAATTTCAGGAGTTAAAAGGTAATTTCCAACCAAGGCAAAAGAAGAAGGAGGATTTTCTTTCGGTTTTTCAACAATATCCAAGATTTTATAAACTCTTCCCCTTACTCTTTTTACTTTTGGAACTCCGTAAGAAGACAAGGATTTTTTTGGCATTTTGTATAAACAAAGAATTGGTCTTTTGTATTTTTTGTATGTCTCAACCAATTGCAAAGGAAATGATTTTCTTCCGAAAGATAGGTCATCTCCAAACAAAACCAAAAATGGCTCTTTTTTTATAAATTTTTTTGCTTTCAAAATTGCATCCCCGTCACCTCTAGGTTCTTTTTGAATTGCAACCTTCCACTTTATCTTGGGAATGCTTTTTAAAATTGAAATCGCCTCTTCCTTTTTTCTTTCTTTCAAAATTTTCATTAAATCTTTCTTTTCTTTCCCGAAATATTCCAAAATATACTTTCTAAAAACCTCTTTCTTTTCTGGAGAAATTACAAAAATGAATTCTTTTACTCCTGCCTGAAGTGCTTCCTCAACAATATAATGAATTACTGGCTTTGAATCTAAGGGCAAAAATTCTTTTGGTACAGTTTTTGAAAGAGGTAAAAACCTAGTTCCAAGTCCAGCAATTGGCAAAATTGCTTTTTTAACCATAAAGAAATTTTAATTTTTTTGGCATTTCCTTTAAAGGTTTTTTTTGTTTCAATTTAGGAATTTTTTTGTAATTTTTATTTTCAACCCAACCATCGATTGTATAATAATAGCAAAATCCTCCCATTTTTTCAATAGTTTCATAATCAGATTGGCATTCTTTTGAAACCCAGTTTGCGATTTTTAAAGTTTTTCTTGAGGGATTAATTGTCGTGTGTCCATAGCCTGGAGGAATCTTCACAAAATTTCCTCTCTTTGCTCTAACAAAATAAGCATCGCTCAAATCCCTTTTTTGCATTAAAAATATTCCTTTTCCTGCCAAAACTTTATAAAGTTCCCCAAAATTTCCTATATGGTAGTGCCCCTTTGTTTTTACAAATTCCTTTCCAAGTAAGTTTGGTGGAATGACCGTAATATCATATCTTAAATTATTTTTCTCTCTAATTCCTCGGTAAATGTAATAAAGAGGAATATTATTGGCTTTCTTTAACCATTTCTGATCGTAAAGAACCTTTTTTAGATCAAATAGATATCTAATTTCTTTTTGACTTTTGACTTTTGACTTTTGACTTTTTATTTCCATACCCTTTTTTCTTTTATATACCAATTCTCAACATTCCAAAACCTTTCTGAGGGAAGGGAAATGAAATT
>Ga0080004_1101413_pt1 | contig 25816 bp, 27 predicted proteins | sample WasSprMetagenome_FD_69207 | JGI IMG/M metagenome (GOLD analysis project Ga0080004, IMG submission 69207) | Sulfidic aquatic microbial communities from Washburn Spring, Yellowstone National Park, USA - WS (SPADES assembly) (version 2) | ecosystem: Environmental > Aquatic > Thermal springs > Hot...
GTGGGGGCGGCTGCCGGAGCATATAAGCCCCTTCGCCGGCTCGCCCGTCTCCGTCCAGCCGCTGGCCTGGAGCCACGCCGAGTATCTGAGGGCGCTGTACGCCATCAAGCGGACTTGCTGCGTGGGGGGTCAGCCGTAGCCTATAAGGACTCCGAGAGCTCCGCCGGCGATCGCCACCGCCCCGAGGCCCACGACCAGGGGCACTATCCTCCTGCTCGAGGCCAGCTTGAGCAACGCGTCTATCAGCAACAGGCTCACCACCGTGGCCACCACCGCGGCGACGGCCAGGCCCTGCGGCGACACCAAGGACGCCGCCGTCAGCACCTCGCGGCGCGAGGCCAGGAGGGGCAACGCCGACGCGCCCAGCGCGGCCGGTATGAGGGCCAGGAAGGACAGCCTAAAGGCGTCCCTGGGCCTCACACCCATGAGCAACATGGCGGAGACCGTTATGCCGGATCTGCTGACGCCGGGAAACGCCGCCAGGCCTTGAGCCACGCCGATCAGGACCAGATCGGCGATCCTCAGGTCCGTGAGGCCCTTGGTGGGCGTATGTCTCTCCCTCGCCGTCTTTATGAGCAACCCGTCGGCGATGAGGATGAGGCCGAGGGCTATCATGGGCAGGCCCACGACGGGCCCCGAGATGGAGCTGAAGTAGAGGTATATGGGCGCCGCGACCATCGCCGTAACGGCCGTGACCACGACTAGGTACTTCAGGAGGAGCCTATCCTCGGCCGAGCCCCTCAGGGCGAGGGCCTTCAGCACGCCCCACACCTCCCTCCTGAAGTATATGACGGCCGCCGCCAGCGTGGCGAACTCGAGGAATAGGCCGAAGGCGTAGGCCGCGCCGAAGGACAGCCCCAGCAGGTAGGTCGAGGCGAACATTATCTGGGTCTTGCTGCTGATGGGCAGCCACTCGCTCACGCCTTGGACCAAGCCGAGGACGAGCCCGTCGACAGCCCAGTTCATGGCGCTCCCACAGATCCAATATATAAATATGAGGGAGGCGGTGGGCGGAGGGGCCTCCCAACCGTCTGCCCTCGACGAGCTCCAACAACAGCTTCCACATCTACAGGGGGCGTCAGTACCCTTGTTCGTCTCGTCCATGCGGTTCGACTCCACGGAAGATGCGCCTTCGCCGTGAAGTTCGGCGCTACGTAAGATTTATTTTCCAACGAAGGACGCATTGGCATGAGCTTTGTCAAACGCGTCGTAGGGGAGATTGAGAGGCAGGAGGCTCTCGCCGACTGCGAGATCAGGGACTTCGAGGCCTTTTCGTCTCTAGTGCCGCCGAGCCTCCAGGCGGCTGTCCTCGAGGCGATCCGCGCGGGCTCCGTGCCGCCGAGCCTCCAGCCGCTCTTCAGAAGGCTGAGGGACGCGGGGGTCCTGGTCTGCCTATGAGCTTTTCTTGGGACGACGTCAACGCGTTGAGGCACTACGGCAAGTTCATCAAGGCGGGGGGAGGCATCGGCGAGGTCAGAAAGGCCCTGGCCTGGAGCACTTGGTACGCCGTCAAGTGGTGGAGCGAGCTGAAGCACGAGCTGGGCATAGACGCCGACAGGAACATCTTGGGCAGGGCCCTCTTCATGTCCCTGAGGGCCCGCGGCATCATCGACGACGGCGGCAGGCTGGTCAAGAGGGTCGAGACGCCGCCGAGGCCCGTCAACCCGTACTCGGCCGAGTTCGTGGAGCTGCACGAGTCCTTCGACGCGCTCGGCGCGGTCGAGGTGGCCAAGGGCGCCGTCGATAGGGACAAGTTGAGGATCCTCTACTCCTCCATGCTGGCGCAGGGGTGGTACGACATCATGAGGGAGACCTTCCTCGACCTGGTCGAGATAGGGCGGTACCTCAACATAGTGGAGCCCCACTGCAAGGAGGGCCAGCTGGCCTACGCCGTGCTCAGGAGGCACCAGCCCGAGAGGTACCTCGCCTACGATCCGGATCCCGACGACGTGGAGGCGGCCGCCTCGTTGCTGGGCGTCTCCCCGAACGTCTGCGCCGGCAAGGTCTGCGTGCTACAGACCCCGACCATCTGTGGCCCGGCGGCCCGCGAGGTCGCGTCGAAGTTCGCGGGCGCCTTCGACGCGGTGCTGCTCTTCCACACGCTCTATTGGATGGCCGACCCGCTGGCGGAGCTCAGATGCCTCAAGGCCCTCCTGAGGCCGGGCGGGCGCCTGCTGGTCGGGCAGCAGGTGGTCGAGTCGACGCCGGGGCTGCTCGCCGTGGTTGTGTCCTTCGGCGCGAAGCACGTCTTCCGCTGGAGGGACGTGGAGGCGCTCCTGGACACCGCCGGCTTCGAAAAGGAGAGGAGGTACACGCGCTACTCGCCGTATTACATCGCCATCTGGAGGGCCGCTTAGTAGAGCCCGTCGTCCGCCAGGCGGTACTGTATCTTCACGTCGGGCGCCATGCCCGGCACGTCGAGAGGCCACATGTGGCCCTCGGGCTTCTGCTTAGAGGGCCTCGACATCATGAACCGGGCGTTGACGCTGTGGGCCAGGACGTTGCCTCCCGCAGGCCTCTTGAGGCCAGTCATGAAGGCCTCCGGCACGTCCATGACTTGGTTCGTGAACACGACGAGGGCGTTGAAGACCCTCGTGTGGCGTCTGAACCAGTCGACCAGGTAGTGGAGCCTCTGCTGCCTCTCGGAGAGGCTCTCCCTCCCCACGAACTCGGCCCTGTAGAGGGCCGTGATCGTGTCCACGACGACGGCCCGAGCCCCCTCCTTCAAGTGGCCGGGCAACTCGGACTTCACGAAGGCCTCCAGCGCCGAGACGTTGTCGGGGACGTAGACCGATATCTTGTCCAACACGGCCTCGGGCTCGGCCCCGAACCTCCTCGCGATCCTCTCGACGAGCCCGGGGCTGAAGGTGCCCTCGGTGTCTATATAGACGGCGCCGCCGAAGCCCTCCGCGACCGACCTCACAGCTATTTGGTGGGCCAGCATGGACTTGCCGGCGCCGAACTCGCCGGCGAACTCGTATATGAAGGCCTCCCGCAGCCCTCCCCACGGCGTCTTCTCGTCGAGCTCCGCCACGCCCGTCTTGACGGCCCTGTGCTGCGCCTTAAGGAGCTCCGATGCCTTCACGGCCTTGGGCCTTCTGCCCAGCGCCTCCCTGGCCCTGGCCAGAAGCCTCTCGGCCGTCGACGGCTCTATGCCGGCGTCCACCAGCTCGTCCACGGTGAACTCCACCAGGTGCTCCAGGGAGACGACGCCGAGCTCCTCCAGCTTCCTCCTGGTCGCCGGGCCCGCCTCGAGCTCGTCGAGCCAGCTCTCCCCCTCCCTCTTCCTAGACATATGCGGTAGGGCGCCGCTATTTAAAGGAATTTCTCCAGGAACTTATAGACCGTGTTGAGTATCACCTCGTTGGCGCCCTCGTATATCTCGGTGGCCTTGGCGTCGCGGTACAGCATCTCGACCTTGGAGTCGGTCGAGTAGCCGAAGCCCCCCATCACCTGCATGGCGGTCCTCGCCGCGTCGACGGCGAGGCGGGACGCGAGGACCTTCGCGAGCTGGGCGTACATGGGGAAGGCCGGGTCCTTCAGGTCCCTGTAGAGCGCCGCCGTGTAGACCACGTGCCTCACGGCCTCCGTCTGCGCGTGCACGTTGGCGAGGTAGTGCTGCACTATCTGGAGGTCCGCGAGAGGCCTCCCGAAGGCCGTCCGCCTCTTGGTGTAGGCGTAGGCCTCCTCGAAGGCCGCCTGGGCTATGCCCAGCCCTATGGCGCCGACGCAGGTCCTGCCGTTGTTGAGGTCGTCGAGCACCACCTGGAACCCCTCGTTGAGCCTCCCCACGAGCGCCTCCTCGCCGACGCGGCAGTCGTTGAGCTTCACCTCGGCCGTGCCCGTCCCGTGGACCCCCATGACCCTCACGGGCGAGACCTCCACGCACTGGGACCGCTCCACCAGGAAGAGGCTTATCGACCTATGTCTGAGCTCCGGGGGGCCGGTCCTCGCGGCGACCAGATAGGCGTCCGCGTAGAGGCCGGAGGTTATCCACAGCTTCACCCCGTTTATGGCCCACTCGCCGCCTCTCCTCTCGGCCCTCGTCTGTATGGCGGCGGCGTCCGAGCCGCAACAGGGCTCCGATAGGGCGAAGGCGATTATCCTCCTGCCCTTCGCCGCGTCCTCGAGCCACTTCTCCCTCACGGCCTCCGTGGCGTAGTGGTAGAGGTTGTAGGCTATCATGGAGCCCTGGACCTCCATAACGGTGGCCAGCGCCGGGCTGGCCTTCGCTATCTCCTCGACCGCCACCACCATGCTCCTGAAGTCGAGGCCGGCGCCGCCGTATTCCTGCGGTATGTGGGGCGCCAATAGGCCGAGGTCTCCCATCTCCCGCAGAAGGTCGCGGGGGTACTCGCCCTCGTCTATCCTCCTCGCGGCCGGCGCCACCCTCCTCTCGGCGAACTCCCTCGCCGTCTTCCTGACGAGGGAGTGCTCCTCCGAGAGCTGGGGGTAGCTATACATAGTCCTTCCCGACCACGTTCCTCGCTATTATCAGCTTCATTATGTTCTCGGCGCCTTCGGCCCCCACGTAGTACGAGAGGGCCCCCAGGAGGACCCTCGCCACGTTGGTCTCCTTGAAGTAGGACGCGCCGCCGAACCACTTCATGACCTCCAGCGCGGTCTCCACGGCGAGACTTACGGCGAGGTATTTGGCCACGGCGCCGGCCGTCGCGATGTCCCCTATGGAGAGGGCCGGGTCGCCTCTGTACAGCCTGTCGGCTATCCAGGCGGCTTTATACACGGCGAGCCTCGCGGCCTCCAGGCGGGCGTAGAGCTCGGCGAGCTTGAAGGAGACCGCTTGATACGACGCGATGGGCCTGCCGAACACCGCCCTCTGCCTGATCCACTCGAGCCCGCGGTCCAGGAGCCATCTGGCCGCCCCGACGGACGCCGCGCCGATGACCGTCCTGGCCAGGTTGAAGCCCTCCATGGCTATCTTGAAGCCTCCGTTGAGCTCGCCGAGCATGAAGCGGTCCTCCACGGGCAGTCCCTCGAGCCTCAAGTAGCCGGTGGGCAGGCCGTGGCGCCCTATCTCCTCCCAGTCCCTGTGCTCGAACCCCTCGACGCGCGTCCCCCTCCTCTTGAGGGGCGCCAGGAAGGTAGATATGCCTCTGTGTTTATCCTCGGGCCGGCCCGTCCTCGTTATGGCCACGAGCCCCCCGCCGTAGGGCAGATTGAGTATCGTGGTGACGCCGGTGACCATGTTCTTCTCGCCGTACAGCCTCCAGACGCCGCCGTCCCTCACGGCCTTGGTCTGGAAGGAGGCCACGTCGCTGCCGCCCTGGGGCTCCGTGGAGCCTATCCCTATGAACGCCCTGCCCTTGGTCACCTCGGGCAGGACCTCCTCCTTCACGTCGTCTCTGGCGTACCTCTGGACGATGAAGGGCCAGGCCGTTTCGAGCAAGACGTAGACGGGCGTGGCGAGGGAGGGGTCTGCGTAGGCAAGCTCCTCCACGGCTAGGGCGGCCTGCAGGAACGTGCCGTCCTGCCCGCCGTATTTGGAGCTCAGCGGTATCCCGATGAGCCCGGCGTCGCCGAGCCTAGCCGCGACCTCCTCAATGGGCCACTTCCTCTCGTCTATCTCGACCCACCTCGGCGCTATTTCCCTCTCGGCGAACGATCTGACGGACTCCAGGAACATCTTGTCCTCCCCAGATATAGAGAACTCCATAGACTACAGATTGCGGAATTTAATAAACGTTGGCCTGCCTTCCCGAGGGCCGACGGCCGGCGCGCCGTGCATCATCCGGCGTCCATGGACCCCCCTGCCGGGGCCTCGCGTAGGCAGCCCATGCGGGATGGGGCCGCTACGTCGAGCGCCTCTCTGAAGGCCCTGGCGGCCGGCCTCCCGCGACGGCTCTCCCTGCCTGGTATGCCCGCCACAGATGGCGGGGATCGCCGAGGGCCGGCCCGCCTCCTATTGGGACCTGCAGAGCGATTTGAGCGACTCCGGCCTCAGGAGATCCCTTATGGAGATGACGCCGTACAGCCTACCCCCCTTGGTCACCACGAGGTGCCTGATGTTGTATCTCCACATGAGCTCCGCCGCCCTAGAGACGGGCTCGCTTGCCTCCACCGAGATCACGCCGGGGGACATGAAGGCCTCCACCGGCGACGATAGGGCCATCCTCATGTTGAGCGCCTTCACCACGTCCCTCTCTGATATGACGGCCAGGGCTGCGTCGGGCTCCTCGGGCCTCACCACCACGAGCGCGCCTATGTTGTGCTCCACGAGCTTATCGACGGCCTCCAGCAGGGTGGCCTGCGGCGTTATGGTCACGGGCGGCCTCCTCACCAGGTCGCCTGCCTTCAGTCCTCCGGCGGGGGCCACCATACCCTCTCGCCCAGGCGCTTTATCACGAAATCCTCCAGGAGGTCGCGCATGGAGATGACGCCCCTCAACGCGCCGGCCTCGTCCACCACCACGAGATGCCTAATGCCCCTATTCCTCATCTTCCTCAGGGCCGAGTAGACGTCCTCCTTGACGCCGGCCGTGACCAAAGACCCCATGGTGGCAATGGACTCCACGGGGTCCTCGAGCCTCGCCCCGCGCGCGAGCCCCCTTATCACGTCCCTCTCGGTCACGATCCCCACCGGCCTGCCGGAGCCGTCAACGAGGACCGCCGAGCCCACGTTGTTGTCCGCCATGAGCTTGACCGCCTTTATTATCGGGTCGGCCGGGCTCGCCACCACGGGGCCTCTCTTGATCAAATCGCCGACGGAGGACATCAGCCCAGGAACTTCCTGTACTTGCCGAGGGCTATTATGTTGGGCTCGCTGCGGGGCATCCTCAGCAGGGCCCTGTACGCCACGCTCCCTCTGGGGCTCACGCCCATGTAGTCCATGGCCTCCCTCACCACCTTCACGAACTCCTCGCCGAGATATTTAGCGGCTACCTCCTCGTCGAAGAACTCCGAGTCGTACTCCCACTCCTTCTTGAGCGTGGGCAACGCCTTGAGCACCTCGTCCAGTTTGTCCTCCCTGGCCAGCTTGACCACATAGGGCGCATCTAGGAATATGGGCGGGGCCCCCATGGCGTACCAAGCCGCCGTGTAGACTATGGCGCGGGGCATGTTGACCGCGCCGTCTTGCGTCAAGAACTGGCGCCCATAGACCTTCCAGCTCACCCTATCCCTGGTGGAGGGAACCAGCCTGGCCACCTCCAGCAACACGTCGATGTATTTGGCGACGAGCGCCTTGTAGCTGGCGGCCGCCTCGCCTATATGGCTCTCCACGCCCTCGACGCGGCGCGGCGAAACGCAACAGGCGTTGAGTATCGAGTCCCTCACCTTCGCGTAGTCATCGTAGGACACGTCGTATCTGACCGCCGACTGTATCGTGGCCGTGTGGTAGCCGGAGTACTGGAGCACCTCCAGGTGCGCCAGCGCGTAGTTGTTGAGGGCGCCCCTGAAGGGCGGGGAGCCCATGCCCAATATGGGGTGTATCTTGACCCCGAGCTCCTCCTCGGCCCTCTTGACGCTTGAAAGCACCGCCGCTATCGCGAGCGCCGAGGCGATATGGCCGTACTTAACCGCCGAGTCCGACTTGCCGAGAAAAAGCCTTATGGGCCTCTTCCCCCTATCCTTGGCTATCTCGGCTATAAGCGCCATGAACTTCAGCTGGGCGTAGGCGTCCTCTATCAGCGGTATGACGTCGATGTCGGACATGTCGAGCCCAGTCTCCTCGCGGTATATCTGCACCTTCTTTCTGAGCATGCGGCCCACCAGCAGCACCGTATCTAGGTCCTCCACCATGGGCAACACCACCCACCTCACCGCCTGGGTCCCCATGTATTTTATCGAGAAGTAGTTGGCCACTATGGCGGCCTCGAGGACCAGCATGGCGCGGTCGAAATCCTCCAGCTTGGGGTTGGGCAGGCGGGGCGTCACGAAGAACCTCTCGCCGATCTTGAGGCCCGCGGCGTAGGCCTTCATCACGATCTCCTTGGGCTGGCTATACGGCGTCGTCTTGCCCTCGTAGTCCACCATGACCTCCTCGCATCCATACGCCGTGTAGTCCACCAGCGCCTCGTCCACCTCCTCCCCCGCCGTTATCTTCACCGTCGTGTCGGGATGTTGCGTGCACATCATGCGCGGAACCATATGCGGAGGATTTACCAGAAATATAAACTTTTTATCTTTACTAATCTATTTCATAAAACATAATTATAAATATTGATTAAGTATTGACTTGTTGAAAAAGTTTAAAAATAGGGTGCAACGGCCGCCGCATGAGGGCAGCCGTCCTGGCTAGGTACAACGAGCCGCTCGCGGTGGAGGACGTCGACGTGGAGAGGCCCAGAGACGGCGAGGTCAAGCTGGCCGTCAGATCCGCGGGCGTGTGCCACAGCGATCTCTACGTGCTGGAGGGAGCCACGCCCGTGCCTCCCCCTCTGGTGCCGGGCCACGAGGCCGTCGCCGAGGTGGCGGAGGTGGGGCCGGGGGTCTCGGGGCTGGAGCCGGGCGACGTGGTCGTGACCAGCTTCATATGGCCCTGCGGCAGGTGCAGAAACTGCGCCCGAGGCCGCGAAAACCTCTGCGAGAGGTTCTCCGAGGTGAGGCTGAAGGGGGTTCTCCTCGACGGCACGTCCAGGCTGAGGCTGAGGAGGACCGGCGAAGCCCTCAGGATATTTCTGGGCGGGCTTTGGGCGGAGGAGGCGGTGGTCCCGGCATCCGCCGTAGCCAAGTTGCCCGAGAGGCTACGGGGGAGGCCGGAGATGGCCATGTTGGGCTGCGCCTATCTGACCGCATACGGCGCCGTTGTCAACTCGGCCTCAGTCCAGCCCGGCGACGTCGTCGTGGTGGTCGGCACGGGCGGCGTTGGGCTGGCGGCGGTGCAGATGGCGAAGGCGGTGGGGGCCGAGGTCGTCGCCGTCGGCAGGAACCCCGAAAAGCTGAAGCTGGCCAGGGAGATGGGGGCCCGCGCGGTCGACGTGCGCGACGGAGCCGTCGAGGCGGTGAAGGAATTGACGGGCGGCAGGGGGGCCGACGTGGTCATAGAGGCCGTCGGGTCTGACTCCACGGTGGACCTCTCGGTGGAGCTCGCGGGGCCCGGGGGGAGGGTGGTGCTGGTGGGGCTGGCCCCCGTGGGCCACAGGGCGCCGCTACACCTCGCGAAGGTGGTCAGAGGCGGCATCGCGGTGGTGGGGAGCTACGGGGCGAGGCCCCGCGTGGATCTGCCCAAGGTGATCTCGCTGGTCGAGAGGGGTATGTTGAGGCCGGAGCTCCTGGCCGGCGGCTTCTACAAGCTCGAGCAGATAAACGAGGCCGTGGAGGCCCTCAGGAGCGGCAGATCCATAAGGCCCATAGTGGTGCCGTGATAGTCACGCTCAAGGTCAGGAGGTTCCGCGGCGGCGAGTCCTATGTGCAGGAATACAGAGTGGACGTGCGGGATCTGAGGACCACGGTGCTCGACCTATTGATAAAAGTCAAGGATAATTTGGACGGCTCCCTGGCATTCAGATACGCCTGTAGGATGGGCCTATGCGGCGCCTGCACCGTCAAGATAAACGGCAGGCCTAGGCTCGCCTGCGCCACCAAGCTGGTAGACCTCGGGACGGACACCATCGTCGTGGAGCCTGTGGCCGACCGCGTCGTGAAGGACCTCGTCGTTGACGGCTGACGACCCGACACCAGATCGGGGACTTTCGGCCCCGCGCCAGGACGACGCACGCACGCCGCCACGCGCCAGATGTCCGGCCCCATCCGAGGCGGCCCACCCTCCCCCTCAGCCTCGTTGTGCCACGCCTACCAACCCCCGTAGAGGGCCCCCAGCGGATTCACCGCGGCCGTCGGCCCATCGCGGAGGGCCTCCCACGGGCAGGCCCGGGGCCGCCGTGGGCCGTGGAGCCGGCCTGCGTCGGTCTTGAGGGTCGAGCGATCGACGTTGTGAGCCCTCGGCGCCATCTCGTCGGCCAAGGCCTCCCGCCGGCCATCTCGAGGGGTCCGAGGGCGCCGGCTTCCTCGCATCGCCGCCGCTCCGAGACCTTCCGGACGTGCCCGTGGGCCCCTCGGGCGCCAGGCCCGCCGATGTCTCCGAACCCGCGGCCCCGCGTCTTGCTGACAATGTTTTAATTTGGCTGGAGGTATGACCCCGTGAAGGCCTTGATACACGTGGATAGGGAAGATCAGGTGGCCATGTCGATAGCGCTCTCCAACGCGGAGAACCTCCTGGAGGCGGTGCCGGGGGCCGAGGTGGCCGTGGTCGCCAATGGAGATGCCGTGTTGTTCTTCGTCAAGCAGGCGCCGGCCAGCCTGAGGGACAGGCTTTCCGCCCTGGCCGCCAGGGGCGTCAAGTTCTACGTCTGTAGCAACTCCCTCAGGGCTCACGGTATAAGCCGCGACGAGCTTCTCCCCCTCGCCGAGGTCGTCCCGGCGGGGATAGTCAAGATATTGGAGCTACAGGAGGCCGGATATCGCTACGTCAAGCCGTAGCCCATGTTGCACGAGCTGCTTCTGGCGGTCCACATAACGGGCGTCGTCGGGTGGGCGGGCTTGACGGCCGGCGGCTACTTCGTGTTGGCCGGATGCGGGGAGGCCGGGTTCCCCAGATACGCCAAGTTGGTCTACCTCCAGCTCCTCTCGGCCCTGTCGATATTCGCCACGGGCCTCGCCATGGCCGCGCAGGCCTACGGGCTCCTCCGCCCCCCGCTCTGGATATCGGCCGCCCTGGCCGTCGCCGCCGTCATGGGCGCGCTCGAGGCCGTGCACATGGCCGCGGCGCGGAGGGGATATCGGGCCTGCATGAGGGCCGTGAGGCCTCCGGTACCTCTGTGGGCGGTCGGCTACGTCGCCATGCTCTACCTAATGGTCTTCAAACCCGGGTGACGCCGCCGTCCGCGGGGCCGGGCGCTACGCCTCCCCGGGCGCGAGTGGCCTTAGGCCGAACAGGTTGGCGTGGGTCTCCATCATGTGTCCTCGAAGAGGGCGATGCCATCCGCCTCCAGGTCCTCGCGGACGCCGGGCGGCGCCCTTATGCCCAGCTGGAGCCACACGGCCTTGACGTCGCCTTTCTCCCGCCGCCTCCTCAAGACCTCCTCCGCTATCTTGGGCACCTCCTCCGACGGCCGGAAGACCTGCACCACGTCTATGGGCTCGGGCACCTCGAGTATGGACCGATAGGCCTTCTCGCCCAATATCTCGCCCGCAGATGGGTTGATGGGGACTATCCTGTAGCCAGCCCTCTTGAGGTAGAGAGGCACCACGTGGGCCCACTTGGAGGGATCCCTCGAGGCGCCCACGACCGCGATCGTCCGCAGCTTGAACACATCCCTTACGTCCACGTACGTCCCGATCTCCCCATTTATCTCTTAGTATCTCTTATTTCTTAAGACCACCTGCCGCAGCGGCCCAGCTTGGCGGTGTCTGCGTAGAGGGCCAAGGCAGACAGCCCGCGGCTTCGCCCATTGAGGAGGGCTCGGCACCAGCTCCGACTGATCGTCGGCCGCCAGCCCCAGTTGGAAAACCAGCGCGAAGGGGGTTGCCGCCTCCCTCTGGAGCAACGACTAGAGCCCCCGTGATCTCGCCCCGCCTCGCCGACGCCCCCGACTGGGTAGGCGTCGATCCCTATGAAGGCCCTCAGCCGTCCCTCGGTCCGCGCGGCGGCCGAGGCGTCTACGGGCCCGCTGATTCCGTAACGCAACCCTTCTGGCCCTACGGGGACGGCCTCGCCGACGGGCGGCATCGGCGTTGGGACTCGCTGGGGGTGCCGCCGTTGTCCACGCCCCGGCGTGCCACGGCCTGGGGCCGTCACCTTTTGACTATCTTTAGGGCCTCCTCCCTGAGGCCCATCTTGCCCTCGCAGAAGATCCTTCTGTCCATCTCCTCGACGCGCCGCACCGTGGGCCTAAACTCCATCTTGGCCAAGACGTCTCTCTCCAGGTCTATCCCGGGCGCGATCTCGACGAGCTCCACACCGTCTTGGGTCAGCTTGAAGACGGCTCTCTCCGTGACGTAGAGGACCTCCTTGCCCTCCTCCACGGCGTATCTACCGCTGAACACTATCTTGTAGACCTTCGCCACGAATTTAGTAATGGGGCCGTCCTCGCCGATGGCCATGCCGCAGTTCTTGACATCTATTTTCCTCTTCCCGGCTGTGAAGCCGCCGGCGAAGTAAACCCTCGGCGACCCGATGGCGATAACCGGGAAGCCGCCGGGCCCCGGCAGCCGGCCGGGGAGGAACGCGGGGTTCACGTTGCCCTCGGCATCGACCTGGAGGAAGCCCAGCGACGTGGCGTCTATGGCGCCGCCCTCGTACAGGACGAACTGCTCCGGCATAGGGATCACGGCGTAGTGGCCCATGGCTGCCCCGAAGTCCGCGTCCATGAGCGCGTAGCCGCCCCAGGGACCCGACTCAACAGTGAGGTGGATAAAGTCGTCAAGCCGCTCCTCCCGGATCACGTCGGCGGCCAGAGCCGGGATCCCGATGCCTAGGTTCACCACGACCGGCCTCCCCAAGGCGCCGATCAGCTTCACGAGTTCCAGCACCACCCTCCTCGCCACCGCCTTGTCCGCGGTGAGGGGCGCCGGCTCGTAGGCCACCCTATAGGGCACGTCCCCGCTGATGACCGGGTTCAGGTCGAAGGAGGCGGTCTGCCAGTGGTACTTCTCCACCTCGGTGCCCCGCCTTGCGACAACCACGTAGTCCACAAGCGGGCCCGGCACGACCACGTGCTTGGGATGTATCTCGCCGAGCGTCACGACCCTCAGCACCTGGGCGATCACGAGGCCGCCGGGATGCGCCTTGGCCGCCTGGACGAAGGCGAGAACCGACCCGTACATGGCCTCCTGCTCCATGCTCAAGTTGCCTATCTCGTCCGCCGTCGTCGCCCTCACGAGGGCAACGTCGGGCTTGGGCGCCTTGTAGAGCAGATACTCCCTGCCGTCCAGGACGACGCGCTCCACCGCGGCGGTCCTCCTCTCCCTGGCGAGGCCGTTGAGGAAGCCGCCGTCCTGCCGCGGGTCGATGAAGGTGCCGAGGCCCACCCTGCTGAGGACTCCGGGCGTCCCCAGCGCCGCCGTCCTCAGCCACCTCGTCAAGATACCTATGGGCCACGTGTAGGCCTCCACCAAGTTCTCCATGACGGCCTTCTGCAGCTCCGGCGCCCAGCCGTAGAACGGCAGGAGGAAGCCGCGTACGAAGTCCTGCCCCGGCTCCTCCAGTATGAGCCTCCCCACCTTGTCCAGCCCAAACCCCGGTATCGCCGGGATCGCGTCGGAGATTATGAAGAGGTTCTTGGGATGTCCGGTCTCTCTGTAGCGCTGGATCAACACGTCGATGAGGTAGAACGGAGACAGAGCGGCGTTGAAGCCGGATATCGCCACCACCGCGTTGTCCGGAATCCTCGACACGGCCTCCCAAGCCGAGACGAATTTCTTTATCACGGAACCGCAACCGCAGAGGCTTATATGTCGAATTACATCCAACGCGGAAACGTCCTCCCGGCGCCGCGCCGATCGGCACAGCGCCGCGGCGGACCCGCCGTCTGCCTCATCATGCTCCTAGCCCTCCTCGCCGCCGCGTTCCACGGAGGGCGACCCGGGCCTTCGGCCCCAGGTACGCCGTCGGCCGGCGGGAAATCGACGCCCCGTCGCTGGCCGGGAGCCGCCGGCGGACCGCCGCAGGCGCCGTCGCTGCGTCGGGCAGATCCGGCGCCTATCCGCCCAGAGGGGTCGCACATCCCTCTAGTCCAAGGCGTTGGGGGATGGGGCAAGCCGGGCGTGGGGGGCCGGGCTCGCGATGGGCCATACCTGGAGCAGGCCGCCGTAGCCGAAGAACGGCTCTAGGCCGTGTCGAAGCCCCTCAGCAAGGCTGGGGTAGAGCTCCGCCGATCGGCCGCCGCCCCCTGCCCGCGCCTCCGTCCTGGAAATTGGCGACGTTCTTCCACCGGCGCTGGACCGCGGCCGTGTCGGCTCGCAGCCGCGAGGAAGCCGGAGCCGGCCTAGGCGCGTATGCGGCGCGGGTATGCCCGCTACTCGACGACCGCCCCATAGATCGCGTCTATGCCGAGCTGCTGCGCCCGCTCCAGCGCCTCCTTGTCGATATCGACAGCGACCATGATGAGCCTCTCGGCCTTCCTCCCGAGGATCCTCTCCACGATCCCCGCCTTCTCGTAGAACCACTCCACGTCTTCCAGCTCGCCGTGGGACTTAACCTCAACCAGGTACATCTTCCCGTCGTGGATGTACACATCCACCTCGATCCTGGCGCCGCTCCTGTAGAACCTCCCGTCTACGTCGGTATAGACGAACTTCTCCACCCTCCCGGGCTCAATACCCCTCTCCTCCAGGGCATGGCGGTAGAGCTCGAGCACGGTCCTCTCGAGGTCCCTGCCCCACCTCCTCCCAAGGGAGCCCACAGCCACCTTGAGCTCGCCGACCGCCCGGGTCAGCTCCTCCAGCCGCCTCTCATGCGCCCCCAACAACTTGGACTGCTCCTCGAGAAGCCTAGAGTGCTCCCTGAGGGCCTCGGCCTGCTCCCTAAGGACCTTGGACTGCTCCTCGAGAGCCTTGAACGTTCCCTCGAAGCCCTCCCTCACGTAGCTGGCCAGCAGCTTCACGGCGTCCGCCACCTCCTTCATCTCCTCAGACCTAGCCCTCAGCACAGCTCTGGTCACAACCTCCTCAAGTCGCCGCCAGTCCAGCTCCACGCCCACGACGCCTTAGCGCGACCTACATATAAGCTTTTAATGGAAGCCCTCAGGCCGCGCCTTGAGCATCCCCGGCCTCTCTTAGCCGCATGGGGGCATGTGCGCCCGCAGGCGCAGGGCGGGCGCGGCGGAGCCGTTCAAGGCGCGAACTTCGGCGTCGTTGTGGCGTCCATCTCAGTCGGCCATCCCGCCGCAGATCCAGCGCCGCACACTCCGAGGATTTAGCGTTTACGTCGTTCCTCCGCGCCGCCGAGGCGTGCGGCGGCAGGCGCATCGCAACGGCTCGACGCAGCCGTAGCTCCGTCGCGGGCCCCGTGGTCTCCGCCGAGCGGGGCCTCCGCCATAAGGATTTAAACCTACGGTTGGAACGTGGGGGACCTCCTGATCCAGATAAACTTGGCCAAGGAGGAGGTCGGATCTGCGAGGTCTCTGCTGGACAGGTTGGGGATAAGCTACAGCCTAGTCGAGTCGGGGGACAGGGTCAGCCTGATCATAGCGGGGCGGCACGCGATGGCCTTCGCCGCGGCATACGCGGCGATCGTGGACAAGCTGGAGGGGGAGGCGCTCGAGCTGGTGTACCTAGCCGGGGAGCTGATCGTGGAGGACCTCGGGAAGTACGCCGTGTTCAGGGCGCCGACGCCGAGGGAGGCCAGGGAGGCCGTCGAGCACATCTCGTTCCTGGCGAGGGCCGAGGCCAGAGGCCGTGTGGTCAAGGCGGGCGGGGAGTTCGTCACGCGGCTCCTAGACGTCTCCCTCAACTTCAGGCAGATGAGGAGGGGGCTGGCCCGAGAGGTGAAGAGCTTCGTAGGGCAGATCTACGACCCCCGGAGAAAGGCCGTCCACGTGCCGCTACGCCTATATCGGCGCTATGTGGAGCTCTACATCCCCCGCGCGGCGGGGACGCGGGTCGACGTGCCCGGCGGCTGGCTCCAGCTCGTCATCGGCAACGGCGTCATATCGGGATGGGACGTCATGCCGCCCGACTTCATGGAGCCGTTGGAGATGCGCCGCCTCGGCTCCTATACGGCGGATATAGAGGGCGCTGAGGCCGAGGTGGATCTCTACGCCCTGGGCGAGTACTGGAAGGTCGCCGTAGTCAAGGGCGTAGGTGCCGCAACCCTCCTCGACTACCTCGACATAGAGGGGAATATCCCCGAACAAGACGGCAAGCTCTACCTCTCCCGGTGGGCAACGGCCGAGCTCCTCAGGCGAGGCGTCCTCAGAAAAAATAGATAGCGCCCAACGGCCCTCCGCGGAGCCGGAGAGGATCGCGGCCTTCCGCTGTCGACACGCCGTCTGCGGCGATCCCCACGGCCGCGGGCAGAGCCTCCCTGCCCTTCGCGGCGCTGGCCCTCGTCACGGCCGCCGCCCCGGTCAACGGGCTCGCCGGCGAAGACGCCGCTGCGGGCTTGGCCGTCGCACCATAGCCTCAGACCTCATAAACATAATATCGAAGGTCATGAGGTTCGAAATAAGGCGAATATCTCCAGCCTCTTAACTTCACCACACGGCCTAGCCCGAGGCGCTCCAACTCCTCGTTTAGCTTGGCCAGGAAGACTAGGGCAGGGCTACAGGAGCTCATCAACTACGTAGGTCCCTCCCATCAGCCTTGCCCTATACCTCTTGTGGGGCTCCAGGCTCCTAAGCGTGAAGGCGTCCCGCGTAATCCAAACCACGTTCTGCCCGCTCCGCGCAGCCATCACTATTATCTTTTCCACTTTATCCTCCGCTACCTCCTTCGGAAACCTACGAAACCCCACGTTCCCTCCCGCACAGGTCTTTATATGTACTCATCTCGACACGGTCAAGTTCGGCCTCTCTGGGCCTCGTCTTTCTGCAACCCGGCGGAGGCCGTAGACGCCTTGACTTCCCTCCGTATTTTAAATGTAGGTGGGAGCTACCTCAGTGCGCGGCTTGCGGGATCTTGTTGAGGAGGTACCGGATCTGTAGAGGGATTGAGAAAAACAAGATACAAAAAAGTGACAAGTAGCGTGGAGATACTTCTCAGCCAGAAAAGGGGTTAGTCTCTGCGGTCAGAACCCTCGGTGATGTGCACGTTTTTAATGGGCGAGCGATGATCGGCGACGGACTGAATATTTTTAAGTTCTAAATATAGAACTGCAGTGGAAATCGCCGTTGGGAAAAGGATTGTGGAGCTCAGAAAGAAGAGGAGTCTCACCTTGTCGCAACTAGCAAAATTGGTGGGCATCTCCAAATCGGCGTTATGGGCCATCGAGCAGGGGAGGGTAAGTCCCACCATCTCCACCCTGTGGAAAATCGCCAACGCCTTGGGCGTCACATTTGGGGAGCTTGTAGAACAGAGTCTGTCCATTGCCGAAGACGGCGTCGAAGTTCGTTTAATAGAACGAAGAAATGATAGGGAGGTGTACCTCATGCGGCTGGGGGCTGGGGCAGTGCGCTACGCCGACCCGCATGAAAACTCGCCACTTGAGGTGGTTCACGTAATCGAGGGTGCTATGATCGTCGGGCCTCTCGATGCGCCAAAGTACATCTGGGAGGGGGAGACGGCTAGGTTCTACGGCGGGGAGCCTCACTTCTACATGGCAGTCGGCGGCGGCGCGGTTGCCATCGTGGCGATGTTTTACCACTCGCAGAGAAGGTCTGTCAAGAGGTGCTACCTCAACGCAACGCCGACAGCTCCGGAGGGAGTTAGGGACTTGCTTGAGCCAGACGTGGACAACGAGGTCCTCGCCTACGCAATCTCAGTGGTAAACAAGAGACAGCTCCCGGAGAGGTATTTGGATCTACTTCTCTTCGACGTTCTTTCCGCCGAATACAACACGTTGACTGGCAGGCCGACGTTGCCTAAGGCGGTCGTACACGCAAGAAGCATGAGCCCGTCACAAGTTTCAAGAACAACGTCGTTTGAACAGAACTTCGACGTGCATGAATACTTGGTCTACGAGTCTCTTCATCCCGGCTACGCCGAACAGGCCGTATATGTCGCGTATGAGCTCTACAAGCGCGGAGCCACGGAGATAGTCAGCGTGGCGTGTGGACCCGCCTATCACGAGAGGATGCTGGCCGAGCTTCTGCCCGGCTTGAAAATATCCTGTGTAGAATCCTCGTCATTTTTCAGAAAGTTGAGCCCGGTTCGGGTGCTAGACGACGTGCCTGCTGGCGCCTCCGCTGTGGTTTCGTTCGGTGCATCTCACCATATCGATTTCCCTGAATGGATGTCGTCGAAGCTGAAAAGTGGCGGTTTGCTTATTGTGTCTGACGAATTTATAGCAGACTATAACAGCGAGCAGGAAAGGCGGAGAAATGTGATAACGCATCATCTGCGCTATCTTCTGGACATCCCGCTGGAGAGACATCACGTGGAGCTCCTATCTGCATATCACGCCGCCAGAGAAGGAAGGATAAGACCGGCCTTGGACATCCTGGCGAAGACGTACCACGATATATCCAAAGGGCTTAGGGAGGGCGGAGATGACGTAGAGAGGGCTTTTCTTCACTTCTACCGGCTTGAGCTGACGTCGCTTCTGCTGGGGGTGGCGTATATAGAGGAGAGGAGGACGTCGGTGGAGAAGTTCGTAGGCGCGGCGTCTGCGCTTGGCTTGAAGCTAGTGGCGCAGTATAGGGTATATCCCACGGGAAGGGAGTCGGGCACTTACGTGTTGGTTTTTCGCAGGTTGTGACATGAGGAGTCAAGTCGTAGTCGGCATATTTGAGATGTTGGCGGTGACGGCTATTTGGGGTAGCGTGCCCGTAATATTCAAGCTCTCTGGACTTCCTTCGCCTGTGTTTGTCTTCTTCAGGGTGGCAATTACTGCCGTCTTGCTGGCCGCAACTCTACGCCGCTTCGCGTGTGGCGGCTTAACTGCGGTTTTGTCTGGCGTCTTCCTTGCGCTTAACTGGATCTTCCTCTTCTACGCCACAGCCCTCATGCCGGTGTCCACCGCCGTTATGATCTACTATGCAGGCCCTATAATGGCCAGCGTCTACATGCACTTCCTTGGCGAGAAAATGCAGAGGCCAAAGTTGCTAGCCCTATTGATCTCGTTCACGGGCGTAGCCCTGCTAGTGGGGTTCGCCAGCTACGTTACGCCTCTGGGCGTCTTATTCGCAGTGTTGAGCGCCACGTTTTACGCGGCGCTTATAGTCGCCAGCAAGCTCTCCGCAATCCGTATGGCGCCTATCCACCTGGTCCTATGCCAGACGTCTGTGGCGACGTTTTTCACAGCGCCTTTCTTGGCATTATACAAGTTTGAGGCGACTCCCTCCGCCTTAGTTGCTGTGTTTATAGCCGCTACAGTAAACACCTTGTTGGCGTTGTTTCTGTGGTACGACGCGTTGCGCCGAATCACGGTGCAGCTGGCGTCCGCGCTCAGCTATCTGGACCCAGTTTATGCGTCGATATTTGCCTTCTTGTTTCTGGGTCAGACGTCATCGCAGTGGACCGCCGTCGGCGGAGCTCTGGTGATTTTGGGAGGCATAATGTCGATCTACGCGGAAACCCGGGCAGATAAGCCTGGGATCAAGGCCCGTCTTCTGGAGGACGTCCACGTCTACCTCTTCCAACATCCTCACGTCTACGACGCCGTCCGGCCCTCTTTCCATAAAGTAGACGTGAATCCCCATGTCTAGCTCACGCGCCAGTTGCTTGATGATGTTCATGAGTTCTATGCTGTGGGTTGTGATGAAGAGCTGGAGGGGCCGAGGCCATGTAGATGGCCTCCAGCAGGGTGGATTTACCTCGCCATTGCGTCCAATGAAGATGTTTACATGGGTGAGATTGTTCACTACGCATCTCTTCACCTCTCTCTTTCAACATAGATCGAAGTGATCGCAGCGCTTGTCACATCCGTTTATATATGGATTCGCGTTAGGTCGTGGGGAGGGATGAGGTGGAGATATTGAGAGAGCGGGCGCATATGTTTCTGGAGGCGGCTAGGGACGATTTGAGGGCGGGCAGGGTCGACTTGGCGGCTTTTCACGCCGAGCAGGCGTGTCAGCTGGCGCTTAAATACATGCTGGCGTCCCAGACGGGATACTACCCACATACGCATTCCCTGAGGCGGCTCTTCGACGAGGCTAGGGCCGTCAGGCCCGAGCTCTGGCAACTCCGCGAGAGGTATATGCTCGACTTCGAGATCATGGAGGACGCCTATCTGGGCGCCCGGTATCTGCCGAGACGGTACAGCAGAGAGGTAGCGGAGCGGCTGGTCAAAGTGGCCGAAGAGCTCGTGTCGCTATGTACGTAGAGCGGGGGCTCAGGTGGAGGCGGATCCTCGAGGGGTGGAGGCAGTACGTGGAGCGGCTGTGCGCCAAGGCGCGGGAGCTGCTGGGGGAGGCCAGGGTGGTTGTGTTCGGCAGCGTGGCCAGGGGGGACTGGGCCGCAGACAGCGACATAGACGTGCTCGTGATCTCGCCCAACGCGCCCGAGGACCCTTGGGAGAGGGCCAGGGTTGCGGCGGCCCTCAGGGAGGCGGCCGGGGAGGCGGCGCCGTTGCTGGAGCTCCATGTGGTCAAGCCGGAGCAGTATCTGGGCTGGTACAGGCGGTTCATAGACGCCGAGGTCGAGGTGTGCTGACGCCGCATGGGGCTAGGCCCTCTTGAGCCTCAGGGCGTTCAGCGTGACCGTGATGCTGCTTAGGGACATGGCCAGCCCCGCGAGCTCCGGCCTGAGGCTGAGGGCGGGGTAGAACAGCCCGGCGGCGATCGGTATCAAGGCGATGTTGTAGGCGAAGGCCCAGAGGAGGTTGAACCTGGCGTTGGCCTCGACGCGCCGAGAGATCTGGAGGAACTCCGCCACCTTGGAGAGGTCCCCCCGGGCCACCACCACGTCGCCGGCCTCCTTGGCCACCTCCGTGCCGTTGCTGACCGCGATTCCCACGTCGGCCGCGGCGAGCGCGGGCGCGTCGTTGACGCCGTCTCCCACGAATATCACGCCCCCCTCCTCCCTCAGCCTCCTCACGATCTCGGCCTTCCTCTCGGGCTCCGCTCCGCCGAAGTATCTGGAGATGCCCAGCTTGGCGGCCACGGCGGCCACGGCCCGCTCGTTGTCGCCGGACGCCACCACGGGCTCCAGACCCATCGACCTGAGCCGCTGGACGGCCGACGCTGCGTCGGGCCTCAGCTCGTCGCCCAGGGCCGCCAGCCCTCTGACCTTGCCGTCCACCGCCACGTAGACCGCGGAGAGCCCCTCGGACCTAAGCCCCTCGGCGAGCTCCCTCATCCCCTGGGGCACCTCGGCGCCCAGGGCCTCCATCAGCCTCTCGTTGCCGACCCCGACCGACCTGCCGCCGACAGTGGCGTAGACGCCCATCCCCGGGAAGGAGTCGTACGACTCGGGCGGCTGGACGGCCAGACCCAGCTCCGAGGCGTAGTCGACCAGCGCCCGGGCGAGGGGGTGCGTGGACTTGGACTCGGCCGAGGCGGCGTAGGCCAGCGCCTCGACGTCGCCCACGTATTTCACCACGCGGGGAGACCCCTTGGTCAGCGTGCCCGTCTTGTCGAAAACGGCGAACCGCGCCCTCAGGGCCTTCTCGAACGCTTCCGGGTTCTTCACGAGGAGGCCCTTATCGGCGGCTCTGCCGACGCCCACGACGACGGCGAGAGGCGTCGCGAGGCCGAGGGCACAGGGACAGGCCACGACTAGGATCGACGCCGCGAAGAGCAGGGCCTGACCGGGCGGCGCTCCCCGCAGGGCCCACGCCGCGAACGTAGCAACGGCCGCGGCCATGACGGCCCACGTGAAGACGCCGGCGACGCGGTCGGCCAGCCTCTGTATGGGAAGCCTCGCGTTCTGGGCCTGCCTGACCAGCCGCACCACCTCGGCGAGGTAGGTATGCGCCCCCGATCTGGTCGCCCTCACCAGGAGGCGTCCCCGCACCAGCAGAGTGCCGGCGAGCGCCAGGTCGCCCGGCTTCTTCTCGGCGGGCATCGGCTCGCCGGTGAAGGCCGACTCGTCGGCGGACGCCATCCCCTCCTCCACGTAGCCGTCCACAGGTATCCTCTCCCCCTCCCTGACCTCCACGAGCTGGCCCGGCTCCACCTGGGCCGAGTCCACCTCGGTGAAGCCTTCGCCGGTCTTCACGCGGGCCCTGGGAGGCGCCATCTGCGCCAGCCTCCTCACGGCGTCGCCCGTCTTGAGCTTCATCCTGCTCTCCATGTACCTCCCGGCGAGGACGAAGGTTATCACGGCCGCGGACGCCTCGAAGAAGGCGCGGCCTCCCGTCAGAGCTGCGTATGCGCTGTAGGTGAAGGTGGAGAGGGTGCCCAGCGCCACCAAGGTGTCCATGTTGGCGGTCCCGTTCCTGAAGGCCCGGTAGGCGCCGGAGAGGAACCTCCAGCCTGAGTAGAACTGGACGGCGGAGGCCATGAGGAGCTGGGCGAGGGGAGGCACGGCGGGGAACATCATGGAGGCCATGAGGACGGCCGTGATGGGCACGGCTGGGAGGAGCCTGGAGGCGAGGTCCCTGGCGTCCCTCTCGGCGGCCTTCCTATCCACGTCGACGTCCACCTCGGACCGCGAGACCTCGCCCGCCTTGAACCCGGCCCTCGCCAGAGCCTCGGCGACGTCCCGCGGGCCGACCTCCAGCGGGTTGTACTCCACATATAGCAACGACGTGGCCGGGCTGAAGGAAGCCCTGAAGACGCCCCAGAGCCGCGCCGCCCGCTCCACAGCCGCCGTATCCTCCGGCCGCGCCCCGGGCACCGAGATGTAGACAGCCTCCCTGTACACGTCGTATCCAACCCGCCTGACCGCCTTCAGGAGCTCCCCGTAGTCCAGCTCGGGCGAGGCCACCAGCCTCGCCTCGTTGCTCGCCAGGGACGCCTCAGCCCACCTGACCCCCCTAACGGACAGCAAGGCCCTCTGCACAGTCAACGAACAGGTGGCGCAGTGCATCCCCAAGATCTTCAACACGGTCTCGCGCCCCTCTACCTTAACGCCGACCTTGATATCCATCAGCGATGCGGCATGCCCTGGGGGCCGTGCTGAAGATAGTATTCAGGTCTCCTCTCGAACTCCTCCTTACACATGGAGGAGCAGAAGTAGTAGACCTTGCCCCTATAGAGCGTCTTGTACTTAGCCTTAGCAGGATCCACCTCCATACCGCAGACCGGATCGACCACCACGTCAATATCGCGACTTGAGGTTTATATAAGTACGGCCGATTGTCCCGGCCGGAATCTGCCGCAGACGCGCAGGCGTTTCTAGGCCCCAGGGCGCCCGGCCGGAGGCGTGGGCGATCTATAACGGCGTCGAGGCAGGCCATATCGGGCGGCAGACGCTGCTAGGCGAAATCGGGCATCGAGGCGACAGAGCGCCTAGACGGCGGCGGGCGGCAGGCCTATTGAGCATCCGCATTGACTTTCGCCGAGGGAACGGCGGAAACCGCGGCATAGAGAGCTTGTTGAGCGGCGGAGTAGGCAGACCGCCCGGAAGAGGGCGTAATGGAGGAGATGTCTGGGCATGTGTAGGAGCTGAGGAGTAGATTTACAGATTAATCGCAATCCTGTCTATGTAGTCGTCTTTATATTTTATTTATATAGAAACTAAATTTAATTTTATTAATTATCTAATTAGAAATTTTTATATCAGAAATATGGTGGCCATGCCACCAATGGAACATCACGGCCCCGTTGTAGCCGCTTACGCTGATCATCTGCATGTCGCCATCTGGCGTGGTGAAGTGGATGGTGTAGTAACCGGGAAATGTGTATGTTTCCTCTATTTCTGAGCCTGGGAAGTGCGCATCAAGCCACTTCTTTGCTATCGCTAGCGCTGTGAACATCTCGCTTATATTATAGACCTGCCAACTTCCCGCCGATAAGCCCGTCATAGGGCAACCCTGCCAACCCGCCCACCAGACCATCGGGTGGCCCATCGTTGGGTAGCCCCTCCACGCTGATGGGGCCGCTTGGTATGTGTATTGATTCCAGGCCGTCCACGCGATGGCTCCCACCGCGCCTCCCACGATTAGTACAATTACGGCCAGTACCGCTTTATTCATTTTTCCTTTCCATGGATCTTTAGCCCTAAGATGCAATTAATCTTCCGCCGCGTTTTTCCAAAACCACAAGTTTTCCTGCAGTCTCTGGGCGGCCCTCCACGCCCTCACCTTGTTAAAACCCAGGTCTTTCGCTATGGCGGCCGCAGGCGCTACGCGCCTCTTCCGGCCTCTTTTTCAACTCTTTATATGTAGTTACGCCCAGCAAGAGCCAGGTCGTCCTCACGCCGCCGCTGGCCCTCTCCCCTGGATCGTCTCCGTATCCTACGGAGGACATCCGGCGGCGGTCTATAGACCTTCTCGCATGGCATCAGAGGCGACAGGTCTCAGGGGGATTGCGCGGCCGCCGGACACCTGAGGTATTTGGGCGCTGTGGGGCCCACTAGCCGGAGTCCTTCGAGGGGCTTGTCAAGGCCGCGGCCCTGTATCTCCCTCGTCTTCGCCATATCTGCCGGATCCACGGATATGCTCTGTTGTGCTTAAAAAGCGTAGACGGGGTGAAATGCATGGACAGGGAAGAGGCCATAGTGTTCAGGCTCAAGTTCAAAAGATACTTGGACGCCATCGAGTTCCTCAAGCGCGTGGCGGAGGCCGCCGAGCGGCTGAACCACCATCCCGACGTGGAGCTCCGGTACGTCAACTTGACCCTGAGGCTGACCACCCACGACGCCGGGAATAAGGTCACCGAGAAGGACCTCCAGCTGGCCGGGGAGGTCCAGAAGGCTGTGGAGGAGTTCAGAGACAGGCTGGCGCAGTAGCTCCGGCTCCGCGACCTCGCGCCTCCGCCCAGCGCCGCGCACTCCATCCCGCCGACGGTGCGCGCCTCTGAGGCTGAGCACCCCGCCTCAACCGACCTCGGGAGGCCCCCTCAAGCGGCCCAGATGCGCTCCCATCGGCTGTCCTAGGCCGCGGCGCTGGCCACTTGCAACTTCCCCTTCCCGTCGAAAAGCTCCTCCGGCCTCTCGGCCAGTCTGTCCATAAACTACAGTAATTCTGAGCCGTGAAGATGGCTAGGTTGAACGTGTGGGGGTCGGCGCTGGCCAGCACGATGTAGCCGGGAGATGTGAGCGTGAAGTTCACATAGGATATATTGCAATAGCACGGTTGGACCGCAGTCTGGGCATCGGCGGCGAGCGCAATCAATAGGAGGGGTGAAGCAGGGGCTAAGGAAGGCCTCGGCCAAGGCATATATTCTTTGCCAAGATGTTACAAGTATTTAACTTTCCTTATAGTTCTGGCTTCCCGAGGGCTGCAAACGCTGCGATTTCTAGAGGCGAAAAAAACTGCGCACCCGATCTGGCCGCGCCGATTGGCGCCGGCTGTCCGCCCTCTTCGATATACTTGCAGGCCGGGTCAGCGGCTCGGCCGCCCGCGTCGGCGTAGCTTCGCCTCAGGTCGCCAGGACCTTCTTTGCCTCGTTCAGCATCTCCCTCACCCTGTTCACGTAGTACGTCATGTCCTCGACCGCCAGCTTCGCCTCGTGGAATCCCCATACGTGTAGGAAATAGGCGTTGCTCCACCCATCGGCGATCCAGCCGCCCAACATGCGCGCCAGGGTGTTGGACGCCTTGCCCAAAAGGTAGGCGTACCACCTCCCTTCCTTCAAGGCCGTCTGGAACTCCGGAACGCCGAACTTCTCGGCAAGGGCCTTGACCACCTCCTCAGCCGCCTTATAGGCCTTCTCTGAGGCTTGGACGGGATCTCCCTCCTTCAGGTACTTCTCGCATTCGGCCATGTACCTCTCGGCAAGAGAGATCCTCAGCTTCACGCTTTCCTGGGGGTCCTGCTTGGCCAGAGCGGCGATCAGAACGTCCTCTACGTCGATACCCCTCTCCCGCAACCTCTTGACGATCTCCTCCACGCCACTATCTGAAGGGAGGTATTTGTCCGTTACGGATCCTGCCGGAAGTTCCGACGCGGAACGCCGCCCGGCCCTCGGGCTTCCGGCCTCTGGAGGCGCTACTGAGTACAGTGGATATGTTGCGCCGCCGTTGGCGGAAAAACGCGGGCTATTGCCTGAGGACAACGACGCCTTCGGGGTTCTTCAGCCTCACGGCGAAGGTCTCGCGGAGCAGGAAGTTGTGCCCAGCCTCGTCGGGGCCTAGATACGTCGTCTCGAAGTCCACGCCAACCGCCAAGTCCACCATAGCGGGGCTTGTGGACATGACCAGAGCCGCGTCCTAAG
>Ga0080004_1113972_pt1 | contig 25803 bp, 24 predicted proteins | sample WasSprMetagenome_FD_69207 | JGI IMG/M metagenome (GOLD analysis project Ga0080004, IMG submission 69207) | Sulfidic aquatic microbial communities from Washburn Spring, Yellowstone National Park, USA - WS (SPADES assembly) (version 2) | ecosystem: Environmental > Aquatic > Thermal springs > Hot...
TGGGCGAGCTTAATGCCCATGTGGAACATGAGCAGGGAAGGGTTTGCGGAGCTGTACAGGCAGATACCGGAGCCGAAGCCCGACATCGAGGAAGCGTGGAAGCTGACGGGAGGAAACCCGTGGACTCTGGCGCAGCTCCACCAGGCGAAGTGGAGCGCCGACGAGGTGGTCAAGAGCCTGATCGCCTCCAAGAATCTGGACACGCTCACCCCCACCCTCAGCCCCGAGGAGCGCGAGTGGCTGCGGCAGGCGGTCGAAGACCCCGACACCCTGCTCGCAAGGGAGAAGCTGCCGCTCATCGAGAAGCTCGTCGAGCTCAACCTCATCGTCGACGCGATAACCTACCGAGACCCCCCACTCTGGATCGACCAGCCCCCACCCCAGAAAGACCTGGAGCTCGGCATCGGCAAGCGCGTAGCGTGGCAGACGCCGCTGCATAGGGAAGCCGTGAGGAAGGCGCTGAAAGAGCTCGCGTGAAGGAAAGGCGCTAAAACTCTAAACGCCCACGCCCCAAACAGTTAAGATCGAGACGCTGATAGCAAAAAGAGATCGAAAAAGTTAAGATAAAACCGCCGCACAGCAAGCAAAACTTATGAATCCCCAAAGGAAAGGTCAACGATCGCATGAACGCCCAACCCTCCGGGCACGCCTCCATTGCGCCAGCGTGCATCGACGGGAGCACGGTTCGCGCCGCCTACAAGCGAGCTCTGCGCACCGGCTTGTACTGGAGGCTAAGCCCGGAGGAGCGGGCAATCCTCCGAATATCCTCCACCTTCTCGGTGATAAGGAGCCCCACCCTAGTCTCCATCCTCTACAGGATCATCACCCTCGTTCTACCCTCCCTGGCGAGGAGGGCACAAGCCCTCCAGCTTGGTTTGAAAGTCGTAGAGGAGCGGGTGAGGCAGGCCTTCTCGCTGGGGTACTACCAGGCTTTGGAGTGGCTGAAGGACATCTCGCTCGCGGTGCGGGTGGGGCTCTCACTCCTCAACACACCGAAAACGTACTGGCCAGAGGTGACGTGAGCGCGCAAAGCGGCGCGGAAGCCGGGCGGCACCTGCAGCTCGCCCTAAAGTTCCTGGAAGAGGGGGAAGCGCTGATCGAGAAGGACCCCGTGCAGGCGAGCGAGAAGCTGTACAAGGCGGCGGAGGAGGCTGTGAAGGCGCTCGCCGCCGCGCTCGAGCTGCCAGAGGCGAGGGAGGCGGCGGAGAGGGGCCGGTGGTCGAGCCAGCTACTCTTCGACGCCGCCGACTCGGCCGCCGCGAAGCTGGGGGCAGCTGAGCTACCCCTCTGGTGGAGGGCGGCTTGGGTTCTCCACGTGGAGGGCTTCCACGAGGCGAGGCTCAGCGGGGAGAGAGTGAAGAAGGACTCCAGATACGTGGAGGCGCTTGTGGACCTCGCCCGGAAGACCCTGGCTAGAGGGCTTTGAAGCTCAGCCGTGCGCCTCGCGACGGCGTCAATGCGAGTGGGAAGCACCGGCGCCAGCGGGTGCCGAGAAGGCGCGCTTCCAGAAAGGGGAGGACTGGGGCGCGCCGGATCGCTCGCGCTGCGCTTGCGCGCGCGCCCAAGACAATCAACTGCAGAAAAGACGACCCACGCACAGGCAAGCCGTGGGACTGGCATCATCCACCACACAAATAGAAAAATTCATATGTTCCCCCCCAAATTGCAGAGATGCATGCCGCCCTCACCCTCCGCGCCTGCGCCTCCAACACCTCCCCCGCCTCAAATAACCCCACAGCTCGTTTCCGCTGCCTACAAGCGCGCACTACGCTTCGGAGCCTTCTGGAGGCTCAGGCCGGAGGAGAGGGCAATCCTCACCCTTGCCCGGAAGCTCAAAGCCATAAAAAGCCCCGTTCTAAGAGAGGCCATACTCAAGATCCTGGAGAAGGTCTGGCCCTCCAAGGCCAAGATCATTAAGGCCTATGAGGAGGGCCTCAGGCTCCTGGCCAGAAAAATACAGCTGGCACTTGCAATAGGGGCGGTACAAATAGCAGAAGCACTAAGAAAAGCCGGCCCGGAGATGATAAAGACCCTAGGACTACAGTACCTAAACACACCACCACTCTATAGAGGCTAGGAGATGAACGGGCGAGAGCCAGACACGCTACTCGCATCCCCCTTGAGCGCGCGCAGGTGAATCGAAGGTCAGCGATAAAGTCTAAGAGTAGTCAAAGTTCATTATCCGAAGCCATGAGCAAGACTGTTTCCATCAGTATCCCTGAAGACATCTGGATTCTCGTCACAAAGGACGAGCTACTCAGAAAGGCTATGGAGCGCATCGCTGTCGAAGAATTCAAAAAACTCCTACTAAAGTACTTCGTAGCAGAGGACATCACTGGAGTCGTGGACGAAGAGGAAATAGCCAGAATAGATGACGAGCTGAAGGGAAAAATCTGGGAAGAATTGAAACGCAAATGGAAGTTGTAATTGACAGCAACAAAGTAACTTCTGCAGTAGTAACAAGTAAAGGGATCGCGCGCCGCGCGCTGCGCATATTAGGCTGAGGAGAGCGCTTAGCAGCCTAGAGGCTGGCCAGCGGTGGGCGGTGGGCAGGCGGACGTGATCACCATCGTGCTGCCGAGGAAGGTGTTGGAGGTGCTGGAGAGGAGGTCCGCGGCCGAGGGGAGGGCTGTGGAGGAGCTCATCGGCGATGCCGTGCTCGAGCAACTCGGCGTCGCCGACCCCGAGGCCAGGGCGGAGCTCTACCTGAAGCTCTGCGAGAAGTACATCCGCGAGGCCGAGGAGCTCTTGGCGAAGAAGGAGTACGCTCGGGCGTCCGAGAAGGCCTGGGGCGCAGCGGCCCAGATGGTCAAGGCGCTGGCCGCTAGGGAGGGTAGGGAGCTGGGGAGCCACGCCGTCCTCTGGGAGTACGTGGACGAGCTGGCCGAGAGGCTGGGGGGCGCGGAGCTGAGGCGCCTCTGGAGGACCGCCAACGCGCTCCACCAGAACTTCTACGAGGACTGGATGCCCCCTAGGGAAGTGGAGCTCTCTGTGAGGGACGTCAAGGCCCTACTGGAGAAGCTCAGAAGCGTTGCCTAAGCGCACGTGCGAGGCCTTCTCAACCATGCCATTTCCTAATTAAAAACAGCTTCCAAATCAAAGTAATCGAACAGGAATCCCTCTACCAAGAGGGCATAAAGCTCTCATGGATCAAAACAAGGACAAAAGACCTACTCCACATAGCAATAGCCAACCTCCTAAAAACCCACGGAGTCAAATGCATCATCACCATGGACAAAACCGACTTTGAGCCAATCAAGGAAACACTAGAGAAAGACCTCGACCTAAAAGTAGAAATCCTAACCACACAACAATCATAAAAAAATACCCCACATGAGACACCCAAGGCAACTAGCAAAATACACCCTCACATACCTTGGCACAGCCGGACTGATAGCCCTTCTGGCGTCAGCCGTCCTCCTCATCCTACTCGTAGACAACTACAACGACACAAGGAGAATAAACGTCCCACTAGCCTCACTAACACTCACAACCTACACCCTCGCACAGGCACTCCTAGCCTCCGCAGTAGCATCATACACAGCCACCCACACACACTTTGAGACGCACCAATACCAGAGCGCGCTAGGCCGTTTTCTTGGGTGTAATAAGTTAAGTTAGAGAGAGAAGGCTAAGTAACATAAAAAAATAAATGAATCATCGTATGGTAACCATATATGCCTAAAGCACTAATTACCGGTATAACGGGTCAAGACGGCGCCTGGCTCGCGAAATTTCTACTCAACAAGGGCTATGAGGTTTACGGTGTGTATCGCAGGCTCTCAACCCCAAACTTTTGGCGTCTTCAAGCACTAGGCATTATGGATAAACTAACACTTATCCAAGGTGATATTACTGATCTCTCCTCCATGCTTAGAGTGATCCAGCAGGTCGAACCTGACGAAGTTTATCATCTAGCCGCCCAAAGCCACGTAGGATGGTCCTTTGATACCCCTATAGATACAATAGAAACTACTGGCTTGTCGACAGCCATAATTCTCGAGGCTCTCTGGTTGTCCAAAGGGCACGAAAGAGGAGTGAAATTCTATTTTGCTGGTTCAAGCGAGATGTTTGGGAATACAATCCTAAATCATAAGGGAAAAATTGATGAATCTTGCCCATTTATGCCTGCATCGCCCTACGCGGCTGCAAAAGTCCTGGGATATCACCTTACAAGAATATACCGAGAAGCATACGGAATGCACGCCGTGGTAGGAATGCTTTTCAACCACGAGTCAGAGCTAAGGGGACTAGAATTTGTAACCCGAAAAATAACCAACGCTGTCGCCAAGATCAAGCTTGGTCTTCAGGACAAGCTACATCTAGGCAACTTGGATGCAAAGCGTGACTGGGGCTATGCACCCGAATACGTGGAGGCAATGTGGCTAATGCTACAATCAGAAAAACCGGACGACTATGTGATTGCTACTGGAGAAGCCCACACAGTAAGAGAATTTGCCCAGCTAGCTTTCGACGAGGTTGGCCTTAACTGGGAGGACCACGTGGTAGTTGACAAGAGCTACTATAGACCAAGGGATGTTGCAAACCTCATTGGTGACTACAGTAAGGCCGAAAGAGAACTTGGATGGCGCCCACGAACCACCTTCAAGGAGCTCGTCAGGATAATGGTGAGAGCAGACTTGGAACGCTGGCAGAAGTGGCTTAGAGGCGAGCCCATACCATTCGACGCCCCCTATGCCGAACCTCTCAAGGTGAAAAAATGATCATAGTCACAGGTGCTTCCGGCTTCATTGGCTGGCCCCTAACAGAGGAACTCATCAAGAAAGGCTATAAAGTTCTAGCTATTAGCAGATCCGGCAAGGCGCCAGAGGGAGCCGAAACCCTACAGCAAGACCTTAGAAAACCGATATCTCTAGCCGGAAACATTGAAGCAGTAATTCACCTAGCTGCACAAGCATCAGCAAAAAAATCCTTCGAAGAAGAATGGAACACATTCGAAAACAACATCCTGCCAGTGATAAACATCGCAAAACTAGCATTAGAGAAAAACGCCACACTTATACTCGCATCATCAGCAGAAGTCTACGGAGCCACGAGTCAGCCACACATAAAATACAAAGAAGAAGAATGCTTAACCCTCAGACCACCCTCCTCTCCATATTCACTTACAAAAATAGTATCAGAACTCATCGTGCATCATTACACCCTAAGAGGACTCAAGGCAATAATAATGCGTCCAACCAACACCTACGGCCGGCTCCTCTTCGACCAAAGCCAACAAGCCAAGCAATACTTCATAGAGAAAGCCATCACACTTATGCAGAGCAACGTCCCAGAACTCGCATTCGACGGCTACGGAGAATCATCAAGACAATGGCTCTACTTCCCAGACCACGTCTCAGCCTACACAACAGTACTCGAAAAATCAGAACCACAACCACTAGAAATCTACAACGTAGCCGGACCAGAAACAAAAACACTCAAAGAAGTAATCACAACACTACAACAACTAACAGGCTGGAACGGAAAAGTCAAATGGGGACTAAACCCCCGCCCCATCGACCCCAACTACCTAACCGTCGACACCCAGAAACTATACACACTAGGATGGAGACCACTTTATGACCTACAAAAAGGACTAAGCAACTACCTAGAACACCTAAGACATATCTAAAAGGTATTTTGCACAAACCTTAACTTGTATCATTATAAAATTTCAGCTCTTCCTTCGAGAAAAGTTTATATGTTTTTCCCTCTTTACCACAATGTATGACGCCATCCTCCTCTGCGCCTGTGCCTCCAACGCCTCCAGCGATACAAATATCCCCACAGCTCGTTTCCGCCGTCTACAAGCGCGCACTACGCTACGGAGCCTACTGGAGGCTCAGGCCAGAGGAGAGGGCGCTCCTTTTCCTCGCCAGGAAGCTAAGGGCAATAAAGAGCCCGGCCCTCCGAGAGGCAATACTCAAGATCCTTGAGAAAGTCTGGCCCTCCAAGGCAACAATGATAAAGGCCTATGAGGAGGGCCTTAGACTGTTAGCCAAAAAGATACAGCTAGCCCTAGCAATAGGCGCAACACACCTGGCAGAAACACTAAGAAAAGCCGGCCTGGAAACAATCAAAACCCTAGGAATACAATACATAAACACACCACCATTTTACAGAGGCTAGAGAAACAATGACAAACTTTTCCGCTTCCATGAATCAAAAATCCATTTGTTCGAATAGCCCTCTAAAATTACGAGTTTTCATTGTTTTTTATGAAGATTCTGGTTATTAGTTTTTCAGATTTATTAAAACCTAGCGGTTTCGCAAACAACGTCTACATGGATATTGAGTATATGATTAAAAATGGATTTGGAGTAGTTTTATCATGCAGAAATTATGATCCGACGCGTGTACCCAAAAATCTCGAGATAATATCGTCCGAGAAGGATATCATTCTTTTAATTAAAACATTACAACATGTATTTAGTAATAATATCAAAGCTATATGGATTCATTCAAGTAAAATTCATTATAATCTAATCATAGTTATTATAGGACGCATGTTGCAGAGAGATCTGAAAATTGTGTATAGGGCTCAGGATCCTGTTCCTTATATGTATAGATTACTTCACTATCATGACTTGTATCGAAGAACTCTATTTTCAGCAATAGCAAGCCTTATTGAATCTTTGATTGTTAATCTTTCCGATATAGTCATTGTGGTGGGACATACTATGAGTCAAAGTTTCTTCACGAAACATAAAAATAAGTTCGTGTTATATAACTTGGGAGGGGTGCTCCGGTTAATTTCTGAAGAAAAAACTCAAAAATATGTCGACACTAATAGAAGAAGCAACAACCTTCTCATAGGGTATTTGGGATTAGTACAGCGTCATGTAAGGGCTCTCGAATATCAAATACTGTTACTACGGAAATTCTCTGAAAAATATCCACAGTATCCTATAAAATTTTTTATACTAGGTAATGCTACTTCCAGAGACTTGCAGTACTTTCAAAATCTGGTTAATCATCTTAAAATCAACAATGTCGAAATAATTCCTGGACCAGTATCTATGGAAGAAATAAGCCAATTACTAAATAAAATAGATATTGCCATAATGGAACCTTTATCCTTTCATCTTCCTTCAAAGTTTTTTGAATATATTTATTCTGGAAAAATTCTCATAATAAATAAACATTCCAAGGATATGATTTCTATTCTTCAAAACTCTCAATATTTTTTTATTATTGCTGATTATAGTAAAAAGGAAGATGTTATAAAACAATTGTATGAATTATCTAAAAACATAAAAAGCCTTCCTTATCTCATTCAGCAAAATCAAAAAGTGGGTCAAGAAATTATTGAAAAATTGATTGATGAAAATACACGATCTTATAAACGAATTTTCTATTTACTCAAACGCTATGAGTACTAGCGCGCGCTATTTAAGTGGCAAGTGATAGTTTGATGTTTTTCCGAACTTCAAAGCCCCATATTAAGGGAGAATGTCCGCATATGCATATTTTCGCTTTTTTAGCTTTCTTCTTTGTGTGGTTTATAATGTATTTACCGATTTTTGCAGACAAACGTGAACTAGTTATTACAACAGATTTAAGATATCCTATACTAGGAACATTTTCCTACCAAACTGGTTTTTATATGTGGCTATACACGAACGATATCTTTTTCTTCAATGTCGGATATTTTCCAATATTGGCATCAATTTATGTTGCTTCTAAAATTTTTGACTATTATATTGTTATGAAATTTCTTATATCAATACCTATGTTATTATCTATGGTAGCTATGTTTCATTTATCGAAAACCATTTTGGATAAACTAAAAATCAAGTGTAATAAAATTACTTTTCTTTTAATGCTGGCGTCTTCTTTTAGTTATTCCCTTAACCCTATTGGACTTTTGCTCTATTTGAATAATACACCAATGGCATTCGGATATTCTGTTTTTCCTCTGTCAATTCTTCTTCTAATCGAATTGTTTTCAAAAACCAAACTTAATAAAGGTTTTCTAATATATTATGTAGTATTACTAAATTTTCTATTGATACAATTCCATTCTTTCATATTTTATTATATTATTCCAGCTGTTCTTATATTTTTAACTTTAGGATTTGTACTGGGCAAGGAAGCCTCGTTTTGGAAATTTTTTAAACGTTTTGTTTTAATGAATGCTGTTTCTCTATTATTTTTGGCTTATGCTTGGGCTCCCATTATTTATGTGGTGGCTCAATCTTATTATGCAAAAGCCACACCAATATACAGCGTAGATGAGTCGACTATAAAATGGATGTTTAAAGATTCTAATTTGATTAATGATATTAACTTGATCTCTTATCCCTGGGATAACTTTAAAAACGTTTATTTTAAATATAGCTTACCTATAGAAGTTTTTAACACGATTGGCCTTTTTTCCTTTATTATATTGCTTATTTATTTATTCCTTTTTCCAAAATATTACAAACAATATAAGTTTTTCCTCGTATTAAGCCTTTTACTACTCATTACTGGTTTTAGCTTGTCATTTTTGGGTATGAAATTTAGTACAATTCTTCCTTACGGTTGGATTTTAAGAGACCCCACGAAGGTCTTGCCCTTTATAGCCTTAAGCATATCTATTATGATAACTTTAGCAGCGGTTCCAGGAGTAAATAGGGATAGCCGTAAAATAGTAAATACATCTATTACCAAAATGGTATCGTTTCTAGTGATTTTTGTAATTATTATTTTAGTAACTGTTAGAGCATTGCCGGCATTTTCTACAACCATTGATTTCCTTAAATTATATGATAAGAAACGAGTTGAAGTAGTATATCAATTTTTGGTAAATGAAAAAGGATACGGGTCAATAGCATGGTTTCCAGTTGGATTTTGGGAAAGGACTTATCGAGATACTATAGAGATGTCTACACCATTTCCTAAAGATGTGTACTCGTCGTTACCTAAAAATCAAGTAGACTATTTATCTTTTGTTTATAGACAAGAGGATATGATTCCATATCTTAATCTGATTGGTGTCAAATATATTGGAATTGATTTTGATACCCCTATAACAGCTTACCATGAATCTTTAAACAAAACTTATCAGCTGATGCTATCAAAAAAAGATTTTAGACTGTGTATTTCTTCTTATAATTTAACGGTTTTTGAAAATTTATACGCTCAGGACCCCTTCTGGATTCCGGTTAATGTAAAGTTTCTTAGGATCGAAAACAAATCCTGGACATTTGTTCCAGACATTCTCGAGATGATAAGCGGTGTCTTCGACCCCGCGAATAATATTATTGCACTAGATAGTTCAAAGCATGGTTATGAAACATTAGTTTCTCCAAAAATTGAATTAAGCAACCAAGAAACTGCGGACAATATCACTATTAAAGGTATTTCTAGCTGGGTTCTCTCGGTATGGTTTAACAACGATGGGAAGGATTTTTCAGATTCAGCGTATATTTTTATAATTAAGTCTTTATACTCAAATGACTACTTCGCCCTTGGAAGAAATCAACAAAATAAGTTCTTCATTGAGGAAAATGATCAAATTTTACCTCTCTCCATTAAACCTATTGTTGATAAAGGGTGGCATAATGTTATTCTATTTTATAATTCAGATACCGTTGAAGCATATATTGATGGTTATAAATTATATTCTCAAAAAAAGGAGAATTTAGAAGTTTTCTCTAATTCACGAATATATATTGGGCGAAGTAATCCTGCTACTTTAAAATATACCGGTCTAATTTATATCTCTAAGCTCTATTTTAATAAAAGTTATGTTAAGGACATATATTATAGGGAGTTAAAAGAAAATTTTGTTTATAATGCTAAAATTACAAGCTACCAAAAGATAAATCCATCTCTTTGGATAGTTACGATTAACGCAACAAAGCCTTTTATGCTTTCATTTGCTGAATATTATGATCCCCTTTGGGAAGCAAGAGTTTACAAAAATGGAAAATTACTAACAAAAATTAGAGCGGTTCCTCTTTATGGATTAATAAATGGTTTTTGGATAGATGCAACTGGAGACAATTTAAGAATTGAAATTAGATATACCCCTCAGGATTGGTTTGAACTAGGCTTGGTCATTTCGGGGTTAACTTTCTTCTTTTATGTGTTCTATTTATTGCTCTATTTGAGAAGCAAAAATGATAAATAGGATGGATAGAATATTAAAAAATACCATATCGCGGAAGAGAGGCTTCCTCAATGGGAAGTATAATTGTAGTGCAGGACGTTTTGTAAAACGGAATATGTTTGAGAAAAAAGAAAAAGCATTATCCTTTATAATCCCTTTGTTTATTAGAAGCATACCTGAAGCTCTTTCATGGCCTTATCCTATAGGCTTTGACCCTGTCGGTTTCTATGCACCCTCAGCAGTGGATGAGGTTGTCTTTCATATTTCTTTCTCCGAACTTTTAAAGAGAACATCATTTCTCTATATAGTTTACACCTTGTTCTACAAACTTATAGGAGATCCCCTTCTTCCATCTAAGATTCTGGCTCCTCTCCTCACAGGTTTCATAGGCTACACAGTCTATAAATTCGTAAGAGGATTAGGAGTTAAGCCAAGCACAGCTTTCCTAGCATCCATTTTATCAACAACATACTTCGTCGCCCTAAGAATTTCCTGGGAAATGTACAGACAGATGCTCGCGACTATATTTCTCTTCACGATATTTTACTTAGAAACAAAGCCCCAGACCCTGACTAACAAGATATTCCAAGCAGTTCTAAGCTTTCTAACTTCATGGAGTCACGAATTCATAACACTACTCCTTCTCATTCACAAAGGCATACAAGCACTTGAGAAAAAAAATCCATGGAAAATTCTACAAGAAGCCTTACTAGCACTACCAGCCGCCCTATTCCTTCTTTATGAAGTTTATAGCCCTAGAGAAGTTGCTCTCCAAATACCGGTCTTCCACGTGAAGTCGTCATCACCATTAGATTTGTTCTTTTTCATAACAGGCTTCGTAGTATACCTTTACCTCCCCTTAGCTCCCCTTGTAATCCAAGGAATAAGCTTCTTAAAAACCCCCCAGCTCAGAAACTGGACTCTCACATGCCTTGTTCTATCTTACCTCCCTTTAAACCCCTACAGATTCGATATACACTGGTACAGGTGGGTAATACTATTGAATTATCCAATCACAATCACTGCTGCAAAAGGCTTCGAGCTGTTAACCAGTAGTCGATCCGGTAAAAGAAGCATTGCTAGGAAAGTTGCCTTTGGTACACTTGTCCTAGTATTTGTTTTCACAGCAACATATATCGCCTTACCACCTGAGCAACAATGGAATAAGTACTTTGGAGACTGGAACTCATACAAACAGTTCATACAGACCTCAATGCTCCAATCCTCAATACCACTAAAAGACATAGAACCAACAATAGAGGCCATTAAATGGGTAGACTCCCTCCCAGGAAACAAGACCCTCGTCCTCCACGAGGCATTCCACAACTGGGCCCAGCTTTATGCACGACATACACATCTCGTAAGAATATATGAGCAGGATTTAACCTCTCCTGTCAGAGAAAATATATCCCGGCAGCTACTAGAAGTGGCGGAAAACCAAAGCGGCGACGTTTATACAATATGGTGGCTAAATAACACGTGGTACAACATGTCGCAGCCTCCGCCCCAATTCAAGTTAATAAAATCATTCCAAGGGATAGGGGTATATAGATATCAACCATGAGTATGACTGAGACTGATATAGGAAAATGTAACCTTTCCATAATTATTCCCACTTATAATGAGGCTGAAAATATCCCCGAATTAATACACAGAATCGAGAAGTCATTAAAGGGTGTAGACTTTGAAATTATCATAGTAGATGATAATAGTCCTGACAGAACTGCTGATATTGCTCAGAAACTGGGAGAAGAATATTTGAACATTAAAGTGATTAAAAGGAAAGGTAAACTTGGTCTAGCAAGCGCCGTCCTAGAGGGAATGAAGTTTGCAAATGGAAAATTTATAGCTGTTATGGATGCCGACCTACAACATCCTCCGGAACTCTTACCACTGATGCTGGAAAAGGCATATAAAGGCTATGACCTTATTATAGCCTCACGATACATTAAAGGAGGAAGCATTGAGCATTGGTCAATTTTCCGTAAGGTAGTATCCCTTGGAGCGATATCTTTAGCTCATTTATTGTTCCCTAAAATTAAAAACATAAAGGATCCGATTTCCGGTTTCTTTATGTTTAAAAGAGAGATTATTAAAAATATTCATTTGAATCCAAGGGGATTCAAAATATTGCTAGAAATTTTAGTGAAGGGGAATTATCAGAGTGTAGTAGAGGTTCCGTACCTTTTCAGGGAAAGAGGAAAAGGAAAAAGTAAATTAAACTCGAAAGAAATTATAAACTATGCAATTCATTTACTAAAGCTAAAAATGTATCGTTTAGTGATATGAAGATATTGGTTCTTAGTCCTAGAAGTATTAATCACTCTCGTGCAGGAGGGGCAGAGATATATCTCAATGAACTCTTAACACGAGTAAATAACCATGAGATAATAGTCTTATCTTCATCCGACAGAAGAATTTATATTCAACCTAAATCTTATTTAGAAATTATTGTTGCAAAAAATGAATTCTTATTCCCATTTTTTTCATTACAATATTTAAGCTTAATTAAACAAGCAGATATAGTTATAGAAAGTATTAGTAAGTTTCCGTTAATATTTCCCTTGATTGTGTCTAGGATTATCAAAAAACCATTTATAGGCATTATCTATCATATTCATGGAGAGTCTTTGTTTAAAGAACTACCATTTATAGTAGCTTTTATCCTTGTTGTTTATGAAAAACTTGCATTAAAATTTTATGCTATTCTTGGTGCTCCTATGATAACTATTTCGAAATCAACACAACAAGAATTAGAGAATATTGGTTTTTCTCCTGAAAAGATAACCGTTATACCCGTTGGTTTAAATATACAATGCCAAGGGACTGAATTATCTAAATCAGATAGACCCCTTATCGTCTATATTGGTAGAATAAAGAAATATAAAAGACTTGATCATCTCCTTAAAGCCTTTGCCATTGTCAAGGAGACGGCGCCTAACGCATCATGCATTATAGCTGGTAAAGCTGACGAAAAAGTTCTTGTGCAACTAGAAAAACTTGCAAAAAGATTAGGAATAGAAAGGAACGTGAGTTTTAAAAAAGACATTTCCGAGGTTCAAAAAGTGGGATTACTAACAAAAGCTTGGGTCTATGTTATTCCTTCAACTAAGGAAGGTTTTAGTATAAGTGCGCTCGAAGCACAAGCTTGCGGAACACCAGTGGTAGGATATGCTATACCTGGCTTGGTTGATTGTGTAAAGAACGGAGTCACTGGTTTTTTGGTTCGTGACGGTGATTATGAGGCTCTTGCGCAAGCTATAAAAATTCTCTTACTTAATAAAGATCTTCGATTAAAAATGTCTGAAAATGCAAAGGTTCATGCATCTAATTTTCAGTGGGATATCTCTGCGAAAAAATTTATCTTAACAATTAATAGGTGGTTATATTGCTAAAACAATCAGTCATAAATATTTTATTAATAGCTTTTCTTATATTTTACATGGGTCTAATAATATACCAAGGTGATGTTCTAATAGATACGTATCGCTACTCGTTACCCCTAAAGTGGGACTTTATTGCAAGAGGTATTGATTACATCGCCGTTCAGGGGATTCATAATCAAGAAGGTATTGTTTTGACACTTAATTCTATTGGAGCAAAAAACACTACTTCTCAAGCATCCTGGATTGTCGCTCTTTCTAATTCACTTGCTTCTTCTCAAGAAATAAAAGCTACGCTTTATATATCAGATTTACCTAAATCTACTGTAAAGGATTCGTTAGTATATGTTCGATTGAACGACTACAATATTACTCTTGAGCTTAACAAGTTAGAGCAATCTTCCGGAAATATAAATTACTATGTTCCCAGTACTCCAATAACACAAGACGTATCAGGCATTAAAGGAAATTTCATCGCAATTGATATTCCGAATAACTTTATTCATAAAGGAGATAGAAACATAATAGAAATTAAAGTTCCTCCAAACACCGAGTGGTCTGTTGAATATATAATACTTGAACTAGAAGTTCCCAGTGAGAAGTTCTCTCCTGTTTTATTGCAACCGTCTCTTGTTGCGGTACTAGCTATCATTTATGCTTTTATCGTGGGTTATCTTGTTAAAGAATATGTGAATCAATCAAAAATGATAAGAAAACTTGTCTTAATAGGATTTATTTTAAGAGTTCTTATCGCTCCTATAACAGAACATCCATACGATTTAGAGGTTTATAAACAATATATAAGACTCTTTTATGAACATGGAATTATTAACTTAGGCTACTGGATTTACGGTCCACTATGGCTCTTTGCAATGCTTCTTTCGACTTTTCCTGTGTACATTTTTAATTTATCTCATAATGGAGGGATTCTCAATTTAGCGATTAAATTGCCTCCAATAATCTCTGATCTTGCTATATTTGTAATTCTTTATAAAACACTAAAACAATCTATTGATGAAGAATCAGCTCTTCATATATCAAAATTGGGTTGGCTTTTTAACCCTATAGTTATCTATTTTTCATCAATTCATGGTATATATAGTTCTGTTGTAGCACTTTTTATACTTCTTGCATATACTGCAACTAAAGCATGGTTATCAGCGATTTATACAAGTATTGCGATTGGTTTTCTCCCTGTTTCAGGGATATCTTTCTTTCCAATGATGCTCAAATTTATCCATAATAAACGTGGAGTTTTGAGCATTTTATTTGTAAGTATTATATGTTCCTTTACGGCGTATCTTTTACCTTATCTAGTTATTGAAAAAAGTTACATTTTAAGTAGAATATACTCATACATAGCTCTTAAATATATCGTTCCTTCTTCTCCATTAGTTCTTTTAAATGAGATATTCTTTTTGAATCCATATATTTATATTATTAAAGATTATTTTCTTTATATATATATATTATTTTACATTTTCATTATTATTGTCTATTTTGTTAAGTTTTATGATTGTGAGAATGAGAAAAATCTTTCATTAAAGTTTTTATTACTACTTTTCTTCTTATTTTATCTTATCTACCCGGGATTTTATTCACAGCATTTGTTATGGATACTTCCAGAATTATTGCTTTCTGTTTCACTATTCAGATCGAGGAATAGGGTATATTCTTTTATTTTGGTTATGCTTGCCATTTTGGGCATTTTTCCTTTGTTATATGATTCTAATTTCCCGAGGGTTATAGTTCTAAAATTATATCCTTTACTACCTCAAAAAGAATTACTATCTCCAGGTGCGTATGCATTTGTTTATCCATTATCATCACTTTTAGGTGCATCCTTTATCGCATATATCATATCTTTGTTTAAACAAAATTCTTTATCAAAAATTACCATTCTTGAGAAACTCATTAAATTTTTTCCTCTCTTGGTAGCAGGTACTGTTCTTTTCTATGTTTTTATGTCATTGTCAACCAATTTGTTAATTTTTGTTTTAAAATCAACCTTACTAATAATTCTATTGTTGCTGATAATTAAAAGCAATCTTTTTAGCGCGCGCTCTGATAATATTTTCTTCAAAGCAATGTTTTCTGTTATAGGCTTCTTTGATGTTTCAAATACTGCGTATATACTTCGTGAGGCTCACTTTTTAGCGTCATGGCTACTTATATTTCCCGTTATTTTATATCTTTTCACATTCACTATAACTATTGTCGATTATCTCTCGGGATAGTAGAAAATGTCATCTAAGCTGGTAATTGTAAATCATGCTAGCTTAAGAGTTGGTGGAGGCTCGGAAATTTTTGTTCTCAATATTGTTCCTTATCTTCAAAGAATGGGTTTTGACATAATTATTCTTTCTCCGAATTCAACTCTAGGAGAACCTGAAAGATTAAGTTTCGAAGCCATAAAAAAGAGGCTTGAAAAACTACAATATATTGAATTTGCAAGCTTGGAGTTACCTTTCTTCAAGAAACCAGCTTTTCCAAAAAATCCTTTTGGGGTTTCTAAAATTATTAAGGAGGCAGATATTGTTTATTTTTCTAACTATTATTTGCAAGGTTTATTGGTGTCTCATTTCAGGACTTTAGCAAGAGGCAAAGTCAAATTTATTGCGGGAATACATAGTCCCCTCTTACATGGATATGTTTATCAATTAAGAGATATCTTGCATAATCTTTATATTGAAACGATTAATTTGAAGGAGTTGAAGTTGTTTGACCTGATTCAGGTTATGAATCCTGATGATCTTGAATATTTGAAAAGAAAAGGGTTTAGTAATGTGATTTATATACCATATGGAATAGATCTTGAAAGGTTCTCTTATTTTTCGCCAAAATTTAAGGATTCTAATGCATTTAAAGTTTTATTTGTTGGGAGATTAACATACCAAAAAGGAATAGATACACTTGTTAGAGCCATAAACATTGTTAATAAAAAAATACATTCCAATGAAATAATGTTTTATATTGTGGGTTCGGGACCACTTTATCCTTTGGTTAAACAAATTTTAGATAAATATGATAATATAAAATATAAAGGTTATATAGAGAATTCGCAACTCCCTGAACTATTAAAAGAATGCCATGCCTTAGTTATGCCTTCTTATTATGAATCTTTTGGTCTTGTTTGGCTTGAAGCTCAGGCTTCTGGTCTTCCGGTTATTGTGTCAAATATTTCTCCTCTAAATAAACTTCTAATGGAGGATTCCGCTGAATTTTTTGAAGTTGGTGATCCCAAATCTTTAGCCCAAAAGATATTAAAATTATATTCGCTATGGAGAAATGATATAAATATATTTGTTGATATGTCATTGAAAGCTAGAATAAATGCAACAAAGTATGATATAAGGCGAACTGCTTACAAATTGGGTAAATTATTTTTAAAAATGAGTGAATCTTGATAACCTGGTTGATTCTCTTGGTGATTTTTTCGGTATTGGAAAAACCTTTTCTATAAGCTCGATTTTGCGTGATCTGCAGACTTCACTCCTAATATGGATCTTCTTTGATTTGGTTTTGAGTTTTACTGGAGCTCGACATAAATGTTAGAAATTATTGATACTCAGTAAAGATAAATGCGTACAGTTTATTGTAGCTTAACCGGATATATAATTTTTATCGTTACATTTCATGCAAGGCTAGGGATTAAGCTCTCTTATCAAAATATATTTAATAATGATATTAAAGTTCATTTTTAAAGGGTGTTACATTGTGAAAGTATCCATATTTGGTTTGGGCTATGTAGGGCTAACTTTGGGCGTGTGTTTGGCGAAGAAGGGTTTCGAAGTCATAGGCGTGGATGTTGACGCTGACAGGGTTTCTATGGTTAATAGTGGTGAGACACCGTTTTATGAGCCAGGAGTTGATGAGTTGTTGCGTGAGGCTCTTAAGAAGGGACTATTCAGAGCCACAACGGATTCTTACGAAGCTGTTTTGTCGAGTGAGGTCAGCTTTATCTGCGTTGGTACTCCCAGCCGCCCTGATGGATCTGCAGATCTAACTTATGTTGAGTCTGCGGCCCGGAGTATTGGTCGGGCTCTACGAGACAAGAAAGGTTGGCACCTGGTAGTTGTCAGGAGTACTGTTCCTCCTGGAACTACTGGTGGCATTGTTAGGCGAATCATTGAGGAGGAGTCTGGTAAGCGTGCTGGTGCCGACTTCGGGTTGTGTATGAACCCGGAGTTCATCAAGGAGGGTAGTGCTGTTGAGGACACTTTTACACCTGACAGGATTGTTATTGGCGAGCTAGATGAGCGCTCGGGGGCATTTCTCGAAAAGATCTATAGGGATTTCCATGGCTCGAATGTGCCGCCTATAATAAGGACGAGTCTCACGAATGCCGAGCTAATAAAGTATGCCAGCAACGCTTTTCTAGCAATGAAGGTGAGCTTTATTAATGAGATAGCTAACATTGCCCAAAGGGTTCCCGAGGCAGACGTAGAGATTATTGCCCGTGGAATTGGCCTTGACAAGCGTATTGGACCCCACTTCCTACGGGCTGGCCTTGGCTTTGGCGGGAGCTGTTTCCCAAAGGATCTCAGGGCCCTGATAAGGTTCTCTGAAAGTGTTGGGTATGAGCCCAAGATTCTCAGGGCAGTTATGGAGGTAAACGAGTCTCAGCCCTATATGGCGTTGGAGCTTGCTAAGTCTCTTTTGGGCTCCCTAAAGGGTAAAAGGATAGCCGTGTTGGGGCTGGCATTTAAGCCTAATACTGATGATGTCCGTGAGGCTGTTTCCATTAAGATTGTCAAGGCGTTGCTTAGTGAAGGCGCAAATGTTGTAGTCTATGACCCTAAGGCTATGCCGAATGCTAGGAGAGTTCTCGGAGAGACGGTTGTATATGCGGGTAGCGCCGAGGAGTGTTTGAGGGGTGCTGACTGTGCAATTGTGGTTACAGAGTGGGACGAGTTTAGAAAGCTTAGGCCAGAGGACTTCTCGATGCTTATGCGCACCCCTGTAGTGGTGGATGGCAGGAGGATCTATGACCCAAAGGAGTTTAGTAGAAAGCTTAAGTATGTAGCAATAGGGTTGGGATCTTTATGAATGTTAGGAAAGTCTTGATTCCAGCTGGTGGCTTGGGGACCCGTCTTCTCCCTGCGACAAAAGAGACTCCAAAGGAGATGCTTCCGATTTTTACATCATTTAGGGGAAAAATCGTGACAAAGCCCCTGCTACAGGCGGTTTTCGAGGACTTGTATTCTAAAGGTTTTAGGGAGTTTTGTTTCGTTGTTGGCAGGGGGAAGAGGGCAATTGAGGATCACTTCACTCCGGACTTTGGGTTTCTAGATGAGCTCCGTAGGAGGGGCAAGATTTTTGAGGCCGAGATGCTGGAGGACTTCTACGGGAAGATCCGTTCTTCACGGATAGTCTGGATCAACCAGCTTGAGCCCCGGGGGTTTGGGGATGCTGTTTTGTCTGCGGAGCCATATATTGGTGGAGAGCCCTTCGCTGTGCATGCTGGAGATACACTTTTCTTGTCTGATGACAACTGGGAGAGGCTAAGGGAGGTTTTCGAGAGGGAGAGTCTTGGGGCGGCCTTTTTAGTTAGAGAGGTTGAGGATCCGAGAATATATGGCGTGGTTGTTCCTGGAGAAGATATGGGTGATGTCTTGAGAGTGAAAGGGGTTATTGAGAAGCCTGAGCAGCCTCCGTCCAAACTGGCAATTATGCCATTGTATGTCTTTGACCCGGTCGTTTTGAAGGCTTTAAAAATTATTAAACCTGGGCCAAGGGGAGAAATAGAGCTTACGGATGCTATTCAGAAGATCATCGACTGGGGGTTTGAGGTTAGAGCTGTGAAGCTGAGGGAGAGTGATAAGGTTCTCGATATTGGTACTCCGGAGACCTATAGGGAAGCTTTGATGCTTAGCTATGAATTTCCGAGAAAACAGTAATCTTATGGAGATCATGTTTATTGTTAAGTAATTGTAGTTCTGCGGAACCATTCTATCGTTTTCTGTAGACCCTCTCTGAGGGGGGTACGGGGCTCCCATCCCAGGAGCTTTTTTGCTTTTGAGATGTCGGGTCTTCTCCTTGGAGGGTCGTCTGGGCGTGGAGGGAGGAAGACTATGGGGGATGTGCTTTGTGTTAGCTCTTTTATTAGTTCTGCTAGTTTTATTATTTCTATTTCTTGGTCTGACCCGATGTTTATTACTTGTCCTTTTGCCTCTTTTTTGGTCATTAGGAGTAGGTGTGCCTCTATGTTGTCTGTGACGTATAGGAATGAGCGTGTCTGTTTGCCATCGCCGTGTACTGTGATGGGCTCTCCTCTGAGGGCTTGTGTGATGAATTTTGTGATTACTCTGCCGTATGAGGGCATGGATATGTCTAGGCGTGGACCATACGTGTTGAATATTCTGGAGATCCGCACGTCGAGGCCGTATTCCCTGTAGTAGGCCATTGTGAGGGCCTCTGCGAACCGTTTTCCCTCGTCGTAGCACGACCTCGGCCCTATGGGGTTGACGTAGCCCCAGTAGTCTTCAGGTGTCGGGATTATATGTGGGTTTCCGTAGACCTCGGAGGTAGAGGTGAAGATGTAGACGGCATCGTTTTTCCTGGCCATCTCGAGGGCGTTTCTCGACCCCTCGGCGCTCGTGAGGAGTGTGTCTACAGGGTGGGTAGCATAGTCTTCTGGTGATGGCCGGGCAGCCATGTTTACGACATAGTCGTAGTGTTTGTTACATCCAGTAAAGGCTCTAATGTCTTGTTTTATGAACTCCATGTTTTTGTGTGGAAGGAGGTGTTCGATGTTCTTGAGGCTCCCAGTTGACAGGTTGTCGACCACGGTAACGTGTGCCCCCATTTCCAGCAGGGCCTCTGTTAGCCAGCTACCAAGGAAGCCGGCCCCGCCGAAAATCAACACGTTTTTTTCTTCTAGTGTTACAAGCTCTTTTTCTTCGTCTGATATGGTTTTAAAGCCTTTAATCATATATTCGTCATTTCTATAGCAATATAAATATTAATCTCTGCAAGGATCAAACTGAATCACTTTATTTTGTCTTTTCCATTCTTGTAGTGATGTTTTCGTTACGATGTTATTCGCAGAGAAGCTGACCGTTTGCGAGTAGTAATGCATTGTTAGTTTACCTGTAACCTATGATGTAAGTTTTTTTACCGCCTTGGGAGTTATAGTATAGTGTTATTTTTTGATTTTCGGCGCATGGGTGTCTTTTTGGTGTTGTGTGGTATTCTGTTTTGGCTGTTTTTTGTCCGATTTGTGGTGTCTTGTTTTGTAGGAGCTGTTGGATAAGCCTGGGGACTTCGGTTAGGGAGATGACTCCTTGGATATTTAGTGGTGTGGTTGTTATGAAGGGGACTTCTGCGAGTTCGGGTGTTGGGGGTATTGCGTGGAATACGGCTGGGCCTAGGGCTTCTCCGTGGTCTGATGTTATAATTATTTGTGCGTCTTGTGCAAGCCTCTTTGCTATGTCGGTTGCTATTTGGGCGGCGTAGCGGGCGTGTTGGGGGTAGGCTTGGCGCCATATTTTTTGGGCCCATTTTGGGGCTTGCCCTGTGCAGAGGACTGAGTCAACTATTTTTGGTATTAGGTAGGAGTATTCTGCCCATCCTTCTAGTCTTGTGTAGGGTGAATGTGCTTCCATCATGTTGATTAGGAGGATGTAGGGCTTCTCGAGGTTTAACTCGTCGAGTTTTTTGAGTATTTGTTTTCCGCCCTTGTTCAGAGGTGGGGCTGGCCTATGGAGTTGTGGGAAGTGTTTTGCGATATTTATTGTGATGTATTTTGTTGCGGCTTCTGTGAGTGTTTCTATTTCGCCGTGCCTGAGCAGGGCGAGTGTTGTTTCTAAGATATTTCCGTTGTGTTTGGCTAGGCTGTAGTATGTTTTTGTTGTTGCTTGTCTTCTTCGTATAAAGTGGTGTTCGTCGTATAGGTCGAAGCCGAAGAAGGGGGTTAGGTAGGGGTTTGCGGTTAGGATGTATATGTGGTAGCCTTGCTGTTTTAGTTTTCCGAGTATTCCATAATTTGTGGCCTTTAGGGCTACGCGTGCCCATTTTGAGAGCTCCGCGTCGGGTACTGTCTCGTTTACGCCGTGCTGGCTGGGGTATAGGCCTGTGAGTAGTGAGATGTGGCTTGGGAGTGTCCAGGTTGCGGGGGCTATTGCCTTGGTGGTTGTCCATCCTTGTTTTTCTGCTTCTCTGTATAGTGGTTGGGCATAGTCGGCTCTAAGGGTGTCTACGATCAGTATGGCTATGTTCATTCGTACCCCATTGCTTTTAGGCGCTGGAGGACTTCTTGTTCTTTTTCGGGGTCGAATGGGGTTAGCCATTCTTCTAGGATCGTTTGGATTAATTTTTCGGGTGTTGTTTCCATTTGTTTTGCTACTTCTGCTATGCGTTGGTAGAGCTTTTCGTCTATCTCTATGCAGGGCATGATGGCTAAAATTGGTAGAAAGTATATATACATTACTATGTCTAATAGATTTTTGTTTAGTGGTAGCTTTTTTCTTTTTATGTGTTGTTGCGTGTTGCTTAAATCCATGGAAGATTTTCTGAGTTTGGGGTAGTGGGTTGCATTCTAGATGCTTTTAATTAGTTCTGTGAGGAGTTTGGCTGTGTTTGTGGTGATTAAGAGGAATCCTACAAGGATGTAGAGTTTTCTCTGTTGTTTCTTGTTTAGGGTTTTACAGAGCCATGCTCCTATGGGTGCAGCTATGAGTCCACCGATGATGAAGGGTAAAAGGTAGCTGATGTAGGAGATTTTGAGGGTGGCAAGGAAGACTAGTGACTCTGACGTTGCGACGAAGAACTTGGCTGTATTTACGCTTCCCACGGTGGTTCTGGGGTCGTTGTCCGCGGCTAGGAGTGTTCCTGTAACTATTGTTCCCCATCCGCCGCCTCCTATGGCGTCTAGGAATCCGCCTATGGCTCCAATTATTGTTGGGTTTATTCTGGGGAGTGGTCTGAGGCCGAATGCTCTTAGGAGGAGAATGAGCCCGGTGGTTAATAGGTAGGACTGGATTATTAGTGCTATCCATGTGGCATGGAGTGTTGATAATAGGTATGCGCCTAGCATGGCTGTAGCTGTGCCAGGTAATGCTAGCCTGAGTAAGAGTTGCTTGTCGACGTTGCCTAGTTTTAGGTGGCTTATCCCGTTTGTTCCAATGATGAATATTTCTGCAGTGTGGACGGTTGCGCTGGTTATTGCTGGTGATAATCCTGTGGCTTGGAGTAATGTGCTTGCTGTGACGCCGAAAGCCATTCCAAGTGTGCCGTCTATGAGTTCGGCGAGGAAGCCAGCCAATGCAGAGAGTGCCAGGTTCATTCTATAAGGCCTCTTTGCTGGATGAGGTGGAGGAGGCGTTGGGCGTTTTCTTCAGGGTTTGTTTTTTCGGTGTCTACTACTAGGTCGGGTTTTTCGGGCTCCTCGTAGGGGTCGCTGATGCCGGTGAAGTGGGGTATTTCGCCGGCGAGCGCTTTCTTGTATAGGTTTTTGGGGTCGCGCTTGATGCATTCTTCTAGGCTGCACTTCACGTATACTTCGAGGAAGGGGGCTTCTTCCTCTATTATTTCTCTGACTTTTTTCCTTACGTCTCTGTAGGGTGAGACGAAGCTGCAGAGAACTATTACGCCGTTTCGTGCGAGGAGTCTCGCGACCCACGCTACCCTTAATAGGTGTTTTTCTCTTTCTTCTCTTGTGAAGCCTGACCCAATGTTTATTGTCTGCCTGACCCAGTCTCCGTCGAGTATCTCTACCCTGTAACCGTTTTTTCTAAGGTAAAGTGCGAGCGTGTTTGCGAGGGTTGTTTTTCCGCTTGCCGGCAGGCCTGTAAACCAGACTACGAAGCCTTTTTCTAGGCACTTCATGTTTTGCCTAGCGATAGCTTAATTAAGCTTTAATTAATTTTACGGTTGTGAACCCGGCCAGAAAATATACAACGGTCTCTATTCCTGAGTCTTTGTTTAAGAGGATCGAGAAGATAATTGAGGGTTCAGGTTTTAAGAGTGTTTCAGAGTTTGTTACTTTTGTTTTGAGGCAGGTTGTTGCCGACATGGAGGCTGAGAAGTTGCGGGAGGAGGGGTTGACTGAGGAGGAGAAGAAAGCTATAGTGGATCGTTTGAAGAGGCTTGGGTACTTGTAGGTGGTGGGTGTGGTTTCTAGGCCGCATGGGGGTAGGCTGGTCGATAGGGTTGCTAAGGATAGGGCGCGTGACAGGCTAGTACGCGAGGTCATGGAAATGCCTAGGATAGGGGTTGATTCGATGATGGCGTCCGACATAGCTAATATTGCGCATGGAGTTTATAGTCCTTTGGAGGGTTTCCTGTCAAGGGAAGACTATTTAAATGTTCTAGCTGAGGGTAGGCTTAGCGATGATGTTCCATGGACTATTCCAATAATTCTTGATGTTGCCAAGGAGGAGATTGCAGGTTTGAGGGAAGGCGAGGAGGTCGGTCTCTGGGTCTCTGGGCAACCTATAGCTGTTCTGGATATTGAAGAGATCTACGGGTGGAGTAGGGACGAGTTTGCTCAGCAGGTGTTTGGGACTCGCGACGCGGGGCATCCGGGTGTTAGGCTGATAGCCAAGAGGAAGGATGTGCTTTTGGGGGGCAAGGTGTTGTTGCTGAATGATTTGCCAGAGCCTTTTACAGATGTGAGGCTTTGGCCGCGGGAGACAAGGGTCCTCTTTCGGGAAAAGGGTTGGAGAACGATTGCCGCCTTTCAGACGAGGAACGTGCCGCATCTGGGTCACGAGTATGTCCAGAAGGCTGCCTTGACGTTTGTGGATGGCCTATTTGTGAACCCCCTTGTTGGCTGGAAGAAAGTTGGGGATTATAGGGACGAAGTTATCGTGGATGCCTACCGGGTGCTTATTGAGCACTATTATCCGAGGGACTCTGTTGTGTTGGGTGTTTTGAGGACTAGGATGTGGTATGCGGGTCCAAGGGAGGCTATTCACCACGCGATAATGAGGAAGAACTTTGGCGCGACGCATTTTATTGTGGGTCGTGATCATGCTGGTGTAGGTGATTATTATGGTCCATATGATGCTTGGAAGGTCTTTGAGGAATATCCAGACCTGGGGATTACCCCGCTTTTTATTAGAGAGGCTTTTTACTGTAAGAAGTGTGGTGGAATGGTGAACGAGAAGATTTGTCCTCACTCTCCAGAGAATTGGATTAGGATAAGCGGCACGAAGATACGTGAGGCTATTCGTCGGGGGCAAAGACCCCCTGATACAATGATGAGGCCCGAGGTGGCGGACGTGATTCTTAGGTATCCCAATCCTTTCATAGAGGTGGAGGAACTTGGCTAGGAAACTATTTTTCTTAGGGCTTGACTCATTACCTCCGAGATCCCTTTATGGAGATTTAAGCGCTCACTTCAGTTATCTGAGGGGGCTAGCAGAGGATGGGGCTAGCTATGTTATGAGGAGTTGTCATCCACCTATAACTATTCCGGCCTGGCTTGTAATGTTTACTGGGAGGACCCCCGGAGAGCTGGGGATCTATGGATTTCGGCACAAGGCTAAGGGGAGTTATGGGGGATACATCGTTAATAGTTCTGCTGTTAAGGCTGAGACCATATGGGATTTCTTGTCTAGGAAGGGTCTAAATGTCGGTCTTTACGGGGTTCCCCCGACGTATCCGCCTCGTCCTGTGAGGGGTTTTCTGGTTTCGGATTTTACGACGCCAGATGCTTCTAGTCCCTATACTTTCCCGCCGTGGCTAAAGAGGGAGCTCGAGGCGAGGACGGGGCCGCCTGTTTTTGACATAGTTTATAGGAGCGAGGACAAGGAGAAGGTTGCCCAGGACATACTGAGCATGCTTGAGAATCATCTTCGACAGGTAGAGTATCTTGTGACCACTAAGAATTGGGATGCCTTCTTTTATGTTGAAATATCTGTTGACCGGGCTCACCACGCATTTTGGAGGTTTTTTGACCCAAGTCATCCGAGACACGAGGAGCACCCTACTTATAGCAAAGTTATACCTAGTGTATATGAGAGGATTGATTCGTGGTTTGAAAAGCTACACGGGAAGCTTCCAAGGGATACAGTCATTGTGATAGCCAGCGACCACGGGGTAAAGGCGATGAAGGGCGCTTTTGTAGTAAACCAGTGGCTGGCTGACATGGGCTACTTGAGACTAAAAAAGGATCCCAGAGAACTGAAGCCAGGCACGGATCTGGGTGAGGATTTGGTGGACTGGAGCAATACGAAGGCTTGGGCCTGGGGTGGATATTATAGCAGGTTCTTTGTAAACGTAAAGGGTAGAGAGCCTGAAGGCATCGTCGAGCCCAATGCATATGGCGAAGTGCTTGAAGAATTGAGGGCCGCGCTGAAGTCCCTGAAGGGG
>Ga0080004_1108125_pt1 | contig 25713 bp, 29 predicted proteins | sample WasSprMetagenome_FD_69207 | JGI IMG/M metagenome (GOLD analysis project Ga0080004, IMG submission 69207) | Sulfidic aquatic microbial communities from Washburn Spring, Yellowstone National Park, USA - WS (SPADES assembly) (version 2) | ecosystem: Environmental > Aquatic > Thermal springs > Hot...
TCCCAACTTCTTCTTTTTCTTCCAAAACTAAAACATCTAATCCAGCTTCTCCAAGAATTTTTGCAGTATAAAGACCTGCAGGTCCTCCTCCTACAACAATTACATCATATATCTTTTTTACCTCTTTCATTTTTTTCCTTTTTCCTTAGTATGAATTTTTGAAAAAGCTATTCTTGCCTTTTCTTACCAATCCTTTTATCCCAGCGAAGCGTAAAGGTATTATAAAAAGAAAGTAAAATTAGTTTTATATCAAGCCAAAAACTCATTTTCTCTATGTATTCTAAGTCGTATTCTAATTTTTTATAAGGATCATCTTCTGGGTTGTAAACCTGGGAAAGACCGGTAAGTCCAGGGCAAACTGCAAGTCTTTTTTCAAATCCTGGTATCTTTTTTTCAAGAAACTTTTGCTCCTCAACTGCCAGAGCTCTTGGTCCAACAAAACTCATATCTCCTTTGAGTATACTTAGTAAACTTGGCAATTCATCTAAGGCAGTGCGACGAAGGAATCTCCCAACTTTAGTTATTCGAGGATCATTCTCAAATGTCCACGCAACTGAAGCTTGTTTCTCAGCATCAGGTATCATTGAGCGAAATTTTAAAATCCGAAATATTTTACCATCTTTACCTACTCTCTCTTGAGAATAAAAAATAGGTCCACCATCTTCTAATTTAATTGCGATAGCAATAATAAGCCAAAGTGGTAAAGAAAGAATAAGCCCAATAGATGCTAAAAATATATCAAAAAGTCTCTTAAATATGAAGTATTTTTTCACCTTTTATCTATGTAATCTTAATTTTTGAAATAAAATATTATACATAATTCTTAAACTTTAGTCAAATATCTTCCTGCGCTTCTTCAAAGAGATTTTAATACTCCGTTTTACTTATGAATTTTATTAAGTTCTAAAGTTTTTCTCAATTTAAGTTTTTTGCTAACTCCTCCCTCCAGTCTCTAATAGTAATTCCTAAGGCTTTGCTAATTTTTTCATTACTCATTACTGACCACTTTGGTCTTTTAGCAGGAAGGTTAAAATCAGCTTGCAAAGCTGGATAAATAAGCTTATTTATCCCTTTTAATCTAAATCAGTTTTTATAATTTCCTCCATTTAATTCCTCTCGAAAACCTCAGGCTTAACAAGCACCACATCCGGAATCTCAAGTCTTATAAACTCAAAAGGCATGGGATTTAATCCTCACCTCATGCCAAACTGCCTCTGGAATGGTAATCTCCTCTTTCAATTTTAACTTTTTCTTAAATTCTTCAAAACTAATCACAGGTTCCTCAATATTTATTTCTTTTGCTTTACTATATTTAAGCCAACAAGTATTTCAATCTCAAGTGGCTATCATTTTTGGTATTCCTTTTCTAAGCTATAAAAAGAATATCAGCTTCCTTTGAATATTTTATCTTTATAGTTTATTTTTATGTTATATTTTAGCATAAGTTAAATATTTTGAATAGTTAGCAAAAATTTGAAAATTTTTTAATTTTTGCTAAAATAAAAATCTAAAAATAAAAACTATGGATAAAAGAGAACTTAACGAGATACTAAAAGCTATTACAAAAAAATATGTTTCATTAATAAAACAAGAACTTGAAGATAATCTTGTATCTATTGTTCTTTTTGGTTCTGTAGCAAGAGGTGAAGCAACTCCACATTCAGATATAGATTTATTCATTGTTTGTGAAAATTTACCACAAGGAAGAATGAAAAGACGGTTTCTCTTTGAAGATATTAAAAATAAACTACAAAATGATTTAGAGAAGCTATGGAAACAAGAAATTTATACTGATTTCATAGAATTGATTTACACAAAAGATGAAGCCAAAAGATTTCGCTTTCTTTATCTTAATATGCTGGAAGATGCAATAATTCTTTACGATAAAGAAAATTTTATAAAGAACCTTTTTAATAAATTAAGATACCAATTAAATATTTTGGGGACACAATGCAAAACCCTTGGTAAGATTAGATACTACGTTCTCAAACCTGATTTAAAGATTGGAGAGGTTATTGAACTTTGAATAACATACAATATGCTCAGAATTTGCTCAAACAAGCTATTATTATCTTAGATGAGGCTAAAATGCTTAAAGAAAAAAAATTTTGGAATTTAGTCATTAGAAGATGTCAAGAAGCTGTTGAATTAGCTTTAAAGAGTTCTCTTATTTTTGTTGGCATCCAACCACCCCGAGTACACGATGTTGGTCCAACACTTAAGGAACATTCAGAAAAATTTCCTTTAGAATTTAGACAACATATTCCTCGTTTAGCTTCTATTTCGCGTTCACTTAGAGCTGAAAGAGAAATAAGTTTTTATGGAGATGATATATCGGGATTATCCCCAGAAACTTTTTATACCTCTGATGATGCTGAAGAAGTATTAGAAAAAGCAAAATTTGTTATAGAAAAATGTCAAGAATTAATTTTTAAAACAAATATTTTATTTTCATAAATTGCCAGAGATTTAAATTGCTATTTTCTGTTCCACTTTATGCTTTATTATCTTCTATATATTTTATCAACTCAGGAAAGATGTGTTTTCTTGCTCTCCATATTTCTATCCCAATTATTTTATCATTTTCGCCAATTTCTACAAAAACATCTTCTCCAATCTCAACAGTATCTTTAACAGGACCTTTAGCTGATAAAATATAAAGAATATTTCCATCTTTATCGTATCTCACTTTTATTTTATTTTTACCCATCTTCCCCTCTCCTTTCTTTTATCCATCTATTCTCTACTCATCAACCAATTTCAACAAATACTTCCCATACTCAGTTTTGCTTAAAGGTTTAGCAAGCTTAACCAAGGCTTCTCTATCAATCCAGCCGTTTCTGTAGGCAATCTCCTCTATGCATCTTATCATAAGCCCGGTGCGCTTCTCAATCGTTGCCACAAACTCCCCTGCCTGAAATAGGATTGGTAATAGAAGCTTGCTGATTGATTAAAAATTTATTCATAAAAGCAAAAACCTTTACACTGGCTTATAAAAATTTATAGCAAACACTGATGTAGTCCTTCAACTTTCATAAGATTTAAAATATTGAGTTATTTTTGATAACGGTTTAAGGATTAACATTATAGGATTGATATGTAAACCATTAACCTTCCATGCTTTATAACACTCTATATTAGCTTTTATAATATTAGAAATACTCCGATTACTAATTCCTCCAACTCTCATTTTAACAAGCACTTTATTTATATACAAAGATCTAAGCTTATGTTTTTCTAAAAATCTAATCATTAATTCATAATCAGCTGCAAGTTTAAAATCAAGATTAAAAGTTCCGTATTTTTCATAACATATCCTTTTACAAAAGAAAGTAGGATGTGGAGGGTGCCAGCCTTTTTGAAATAAACCTTCTTGATATTCTCTTGATTTCCAATATCTAACTACTTTTGAAGTATCATGCTTATCTACATATACTAAATCTCCATATAAGCAATCAATATCATTTGTCAAAAAAGCATTTGCTACAATTTCTAATACTGTATTATCACTATACATATCATCACTATTAAGAATCCCAATAACATCACCTGTAGCCATTTTGATGCCTTTATTCATTGCGTCATACACTCCATTATCTTTTTCGCTAATAAATTTTAAATTATAAGTATGGACATAACCTTTTACTATTTCTAAAGTTGCATCTATAGAACTTCCGTCAACTATAATATGCTCAATATTGGTATAAGTTTGATTTTTAACACTTTCAATACAGTCTCTAATAGTCTCAGCTGAATTAAGCGTTGGAGTTATTATGGAAATTTTCATTTAAGCTCCTTTTATTTAAAAATAAAAATAAAAATTAAAATAATATACAATTTATTTCGCATATATAAATTTTTTATAAATTAATATAATATTTTTCCTTATTAAATAAAGCTCCTCTTTTATAGTTGTTCTCATTGTTTCAGTCCAATAATTTCTCAGTTTGATCAGAAATTCCTAAGGACTTTGTAAAAAAATATAATCCTATGAGAGAAATGATAAGCTTACAATACCAAATTGCCAAAAAGATAGATTATTCCTCTTGAATTTCCCCTTAAAAGAAATAAAAATAAGAAGGATTTATTATAATTGCTTATATCACTATAATTATCATGATTTTATAATATTAGGATTAATTACAAAGAACCTATAAATTTTTGGTTATTTTAAGAATTTTATAACACATCATAAATATATAACTATTTTGATTTGGGACTACTCATTATAAGTTAGCAACATAAATAAAAACTTTAAAAAGTAGCTTATAGTAGTCGATATAACCCCTGCGGAAAAACTTTCTTCTGGTTATTAATTTAATAGAATTAAAAGCTCTAAATAAGAAAAAAGATGGCAGTTTAGTAATAGCAAATAAGGAGTTTGGCAGATAAGAAAAAACGGAGGACTTACAAGTATATCAATAGATAGATAGTAAAAATTTTTTTAATTCTTAAATAATGAGAGGGTGTGAGTAATATACAATACTCGAAAAAATAACAGGGTTGTTGTTTAAATTTAAGTACATGTTATATTAGGGATTGTTAGATAATCTAATTTTGATATAATATTTTTTTCAATGAAAGGGATATTGCTTGCAGGAGGATCAGGAACAAGGCTTTACCCAGTAACTCTCTCGATCAACAAACATTTTTTACCAATTTATAATAAACCTATGATTTATTACTCTTTGTCTATTTTAATGCTTGCCAAGATTAGGGATGTGACAATTGTTGTGAATCCACAGGATGAAGGTATCTTCAAAAATCTTTTAGGAAATGGAAGCTGTCTTGGAATGAACTTAAGTTATGTAAAACAGAAAAAACCTCTTGGATTAACCCACGCAGTGCTTAGTGCTTGTGAGTGTATAGGGGACAACTGCGCTGTAATGGTTGTTCTCGGGGACAATATATTATATGGTAATAGCCTTCAAGAAGACTTAAGAATTGCAAAAAATCAAATTATAACCAAGGGTGGAGCCTACATCTTTGCCTATCCTGTGTTAGACCCACACCGTTTTGGAATTGTTGAATTTGATGATAACGGTAAAGTATTGAGCATAGAAGAAAAGCCCAAACACCCAAAATCTAACTATGCGATAACCGGTATTTATATGTTTGATTCTACAGTGTTTGAAAAAGCAAAAAAAGTTAAGCCATCTGCCAGAGGAGAGTACGAAATAACATCCCTTCTTGAAGAGTATCTTAATGAGGGAACACTTAAAGTCCACCTTTTTGGAAGAGGTTTTGCCTGGTTTGATGCGGGAACTCATGATAGCTTTTTAGAGGCAGGGGAATTTGTGGCAACTATTGAAAAGAGGACAGGACTTTTAATAGGAAGCGTAGAGGAAATAGCTTATAGAAATGGGTGGATAACTAAGAAAGCGTTACTTAAACATGCTAAAAAGTATTCAAAGACTGAGTACGGAAAGTATCTCAAAAGTTTAGTGGATTAAAAAGTTGACTTTTGAGTTTAAACTTTTAGAAGTTCCTGAAGAACATTCTAAATCAATCCAGACCCAGAATTATATTAGCTTATCAATCTTGTGGAGGAAACTATATTGCTAAGCTTATTATCAAATTAGGAGGTTTGATCTAATATGAAGATATTAGTAACCGGGGGTGCCGGCTTTATAGGAAGCGCCTTTGTTAAAGAAGCAGTAAAAAGAGGTTGGGATGTAGCAGTTCTTGATGCTCTAACTTATGCGGGAGATTTGGAGAGACTAAAGGAAATAGAAGGTCACTATAGGTTTTATTGTGTGGATTTAACAAACAGAGAGGCTGTTTTTAATACTTTGGGGAATTTTAAACCAGAGATAGTAGTTCATTTTGCTGCAGAAAGCCATGTAGATAGGAGCATACTTGATCCTTTAAAATTCATAAAGTCCAACGTAGAGGGTACGCTTAATTTATTAGACGCTTCTAAAGAGTTGGGAGTAGAAAAGTTTATAAATATCTCTACGGACGAAGTCTACGGAGAACTTGACGAAAAAGAACAATTTACCGAAGATAGCCCGCTTAACCCAAGTTCTCCATATTCTGTAAGTAAGGCTTCAGCAGATATGTTAGGCAGAGCTTATTATAGAACTTATAATCTCCCAGTAATTACAGTTAGACCTTCAAATACTTACGGTCCATGGCAATATCCAGAAAAATTTATTCCAGTAGTTATTATCAAAGCCTTTAAAAACGAACCTATACCTGTTTATGGTACGGGAATGAATATAAGACAATGGCTGTATATAGAAGACTGTGTTAATGCAATAATATTGATAACTGAAAAGGGTAAAGCGGGTAAGATTTATAATGTTGCTGGCCCAGATGAGTTAAGAAATTTAGAGGTTGTTAAAATGATATTAAAGATAATGAACAAACCTGAAAATTTAATTAAATTTGTAAAAGATAGGCCCGGTCACGATTACAGATATTCAATGAATGCTGAAAAAATAAAAAAAGACCTCAGATGGGAGCCTAAGGTCTTATTTAAAGAGGGAATAAAACTTACGATTGAATGGTATATTCAAAACTTAGAATGGGTGCAAAAAAAAGAGAAGAAAATTAGGAAATATTGGGATCTCATTTATTCTTGATTCATATGTAATGACTTATTGATAGTTTAATTAAAGTGAAGAGATTATTTAGCAAAAATTTTATAAAATATTCAATTTGGAAAATTAACGATATTTTTAAACATATTTATTCAAAACTTCACAAACTTTAAGTATATCTTCTTCTGTATGAAAATAAGCTATAGGTAAACTTAGAGTTGTATTATGTATTTCTTCAGAAATAGGATATTCACCTTCAATTACTCCTTGAAAAGCTCTTTGTTTATGAGGAGGCACCGGATAGTGAATTTCTGTTTTAATTCCATTTTGAAAAAGATATTCCCGAATTTTATCTCTTTCTGGATGTCTTATATTGAAAATATGATATACATCAAAATAGTCTTTATGAACAACGGGTTTTACAAAAACATCACTTAAATTTTCAAAATAAATTTTAGCAAGTTTACGCTTGTGATCATTAATATCATCAAGATATTTTAATTTTATACGTAAAAAAGCTGCTTGCAATTCATCAAGCCTTGAATTGTAACCTATATAGTCATTATAATATTTTTTTGACGAGCCGTAATTCCGTAAAGCACGAATTTTTTCTGCGAGTTCATCATTATTAGTTACAATAGCCCCTCCATCTCCAAGTGCTCCAAGATTTTTGGTGGGATAAAAACTAAAACATCCTATGCCAAATGTACCCACTTTTTTACCTTTATACATTGCACCATGAGCCTGTGCACAATCTTCTATTATAATAAGATTGTATTTCTGTGCTATTTCCATAATAGGATCCATGTCACAACTTTTACCATAAAGATGAACTGGAATAATGGCCCTGGTTTTTGAAGTGATTTTCTCTTCAATCTTAAATGGGTCTATATTGTACGTACGGATGTCAGGCTCTACTAATACTGGTTTTAGGTTAGCTCTTATAACTGCAATAATAGTTGCAATATAAGTATTTGAAGGAACAATAATTTCACTGCCTGGCTCAAATTCCATAGCATCAAGTGCAAGTATTAAAGCATCAAGTCCAGACCCTACTCCAATACAATGTTTTACTCCTAAATACAAAGCAAACTCAGCTTCAAAACTTTCAACCTGTTCCCCAAGTATAAACCAACCACTTTCGAGTACTTCATTAAATTTTGTTTTAAATTCTTCAAAAAATTTTTGATTAGTTTTATAAAGATTTTCAAATTCAATTTCAAATTCAATCATCAATATCCTTCCTTAATATAATCTTCCGGATCATAATATTCAGAAGCTAAAACAAGAAGCACACAATCTTTGCTAAATTTATCCACAGTATGCCAATCTTCTGGTGCAAGAATTAAGCATATATCAGGTTTATCAAGAAGGTAGATTTTTTCTTCTTTCCCATTATTTACATATACTTCACATGACCCTGATACACAAATTAAAGCTTGCCATGTCTTTTTATGTCTATGCCCTCCTCTTTTCTTTGTTGCTTTATAAATATAATATACCCTCTTTATTTCAAAAGAAAGAATTTTTTCAATTACCGTCAAACACCCACGGTCATCACAATAGGTTGGTAATTTTAAAAGATAAGCCATTTTTCTTCTTTTGGAATTTTAATAATATTATTGGAAAGAGTTAAAAGTCTTAACCCCCGTTTAAAAAAAAGCAAAAAATTATTATCTCTTTTATTCCAAAAGGTTTCTGGTATATTGTTAAATAAACTAAAAAAGAATTTGTTAAATATGTTTAGTTTTGCAAAATTTCTTTTTAAAATAGTTTTCCAATTTTCTTGGACAGGTGTTTTAGGAAAAAGATCTATGGTAAATCCTAATTCCTGGAGATTCTTAAAAATTTTTATCAAATGTGAAATATAAGGTAAATACAATTTTCTTATTACCATTTGATTTAGGAAGTATGGTCCTAAATCTATATCTCCAGAGGGAAGAAATTTTAAATTATGATAATGATAAAAAATTAAAGGGAATTGTTTGCCTGTTTTTTTCTCAATGATCATTAGTTTAGAATCATCTTCTAAATTATATTGCTGTACATTCCATGGAGCAACACCACCACCTTTATTTTTGAGAACATGAACTCCTTTAAATTTTTCAGGCCAATTATCAAGATATTTTTGATCTCCAAATTTCCCATCTTCAAAACGCGCATAACACCATTCTATACATGACCTTCTCCACCACTCAAGTATCTTCATACCTTCAGAAGTATTTTTAAAGGTAATAAATTGAACACAATAAATCCCACTTGTTGCACTTTGATCATAAACAGGTGTATACCAGTGAGGAGTAATAAGAACTGATTTATCCCCCATCTCTTCTATCAAACAAGAGGGATCATTATAAAAATAAATATCAGCATCAACATAAGTACAAAAATTAAGCTTAAATTTTTCTATGCAATATTTAAGGGTTGAAGGTGTACTTGTCCAACAATATTCTTCTTTTGTTCTTGTCGGCTTAACAGACAATAGCTCTGCATCTTCAAATTCAGTAAGTGAAATTACTGTTATATCAGGATAATTTATTTCTCTAAGTATTTTTTCTGTTAATTCGTCAAAAGCAAAAATATATAGATGAAAATTCTTGCTATATGTCTTTAGAGATTCATACATTGCAAGTCCACGAATTAAATAATTACTATCAAAAAGAGTACAGTAATTATACATTTTTTATTTTCCTTGCTAAAATGATATTATTTAGGTATAAATCATTATTCTTCGGTAATATAAAAGATAAAAAAAGACCTACAAGATTTATGGGAGCAGTTAATATTGATGTTATAAAAATTTTTATATAAATGTTCTTAATTGGTAACACTTTATATAAATAACAATTTATAAGTTGAAAAATAACTTCTATGCCATTATTAATTTTCCTATGTTCAACAATTTCAAAACCATATTTAATTAAAAGGTGTCTTAATCCAAAAGAAGAATAACGAGCAAAATCATATGGCTGTTCATGTTCATCCCAAATGAAAGGAACTGTCATTAATAACCCCCCACCAGGTTTTAATACTCTTTGAATCTCGAATAGAAATTCGTCTGGATTAAAAACATGTTCAAAAACTTCTGTAGTAACAACCCAATCAATTGAAGAATCGTTTACCGGGATATGTTTGCCGTCATAGAATAAATCAGCTTTTTTTATTTTTCTATTTTCTGGTGTATCAATTTCGAGTCCAATATATTCATCACATTTAAAAAGACCCTGATAAGGCTTTTGTCCACAACCAACATCTAAAACTTTTCCATTTACATTTTTAGCAAGTTCTGCTATATGCTTATACAACCCTTTCCTTACAAAATAAAAAGGATTAATGAATACTCCTAAAATTTTAGGATTAAATTGTTCACGCTGATATATTTCTTTCAATTTTTTTATCACTTTATATTGCCTCTTGTAAAAATAAACCCTTTCCATTTAATATTACCATACGATCCATCAGTAGAATAGATCAAAGTGGAATTAAAAGTTTGATATTATTTTTAATCCAATGGTTAACCAAAATAGCTATGATTTATAAATAAGTTTTTCAAATATTTTTTTAATTAAAATCTTAGGATTTTTACAAGGATATAATATACGTTTTCTCTTCGTTCTAAAAAAATAATCTTCTATTTTTTTCCGAGCCTCTTGATTCTCGATTGGTGGCACATATCTCATCATTAGTGGTGCGTTAAATGGCTTATCGATCATAGCAAGAAACGGAGTTTTCGTATGGGTGGCATTTTCATCAAACCCAATATTTTTTACTAAGGACACCCCTGGATATAATGTGAGTTTTTCTTTTAAAAAAGCTGAAGCATACCATCTTATCGCCCAAGAATCTATTTTACCACATATTTGAGCTTTTAACAATGCAGTATATGGATAAGCTCCGTTAAAATCAAAAAGTTTTGTAAGTTTCCTTTTTTCCAATTCTTCAAGGAGTTTTTTACTATCTTTTTCAAACAAATCCCACCCTCGTTTCCATGTTGCCCATCCCCAACAATCAGCGCCTCTTAAAAAGAAGATTTCAGGAAGCCCTTCTATAGGATAGACATATCCATGAATAGAAATAACTTTTTCTTCATCTTCATAAAACTTTAAACCTTCATTCATAAATTTTAAAAAATAAGGACTTGTCACCAAATCATCTTCTAATACAACGACTTTCCCGTACTCATTAACTACTTTTGTAACTCCATCAATTATATTATTTGCAAGACCCCAGTTTTTATCTCTTTCTATTATTTCAATTTTCTTAAAGCCTTTTATCGTTTTTAGATATTCTCTCACCTCTTTAACTTTGAGTTCATCTTTTTCATTCTTTGCTCCATCACTAAAGATAAAAAGTTCACTTTGATCAGCATATAAATTTTTTTGTAATGCTTCTATTGTCTGTTTTGTATGCCATGGGCGTTTATATGTAAAAAGAACAATCGGGGCAAAATTCATTTGTTTCCCCCTTTTAATATTTATACTTAATCATAAAATTTTTGTTTCAAGGCTGTTTTTCTGGCTATTTAATCGTAGTTTTGTAAGGGAAACTATAAGTCCTATACTCATAAAGAGCCATGTTTGATTTGTTATCAAACCACTAAACATCGCTTCTGTTAAAGAATAAATAAATAATATTAAAGATAATTTCATTAGTATATTCAAATCTAAGGAATGTTTTTCGTTTCTCTTAATAAATGTTATTGCTTTCCATATTGTTAAATAGCACAAAAGTATAAATATAAATAATCCTATGATACCTAATTCAGCGGCTACTTCTAATAATATATTATGTGGAAAACCTATTCCTTCAACTGAATTGCCTGTACCCACGCCAAATACAGGATTTTCCTTAAAGTCATTGATTGCCATTTTCCACATAGTTAACCTTTGATAAACGGAACTAATCTCATCTGATCTTGCTTCAGGAGTGAAAGTATATTGATAGAACTCCTTTACAGAATCTGGTAAAAGTTTGTAACAACTTAAAAATAATAAAGTAGCAAAAATTATTGTATAAACTTTTGTTTGTAACTTCACCCTTTTTGTTATAAAAATATAAAATAGTATAGCCGAAAGAAAACTAATTACTGCCCCTCTTGAACCGCTCCTTAATAGGAGAAACATTGATAAAATCATTAGAATAAAATATTTAAATTTGAACTTTTTTTGTTCCAAAACCCATACAAATAAGATTGTAAGCATTATTGCAAAAGTAATACCAAATAGAATTGGATTATCTTTACCCCCCTCAAACATATATATTGAAAAACGGCTATATTCAGAAAAAATGGGATTAAAGAAAAGTTCATAAAATGCAGGAATAATTAAAATAGTTGGGATAATAACACAATACTTGAAAAATTTCTTTATACTTTCCTCTGAAGATAAAAGTCTTATGCCTATATAGGGTGCTATAACTAAGAACGGCGCATAAGTTATTTTTTGATAAGCTAACTCATTTTCCTTGCTAAATAAAAAATAACTTAGAAAAACCCAAAAAAAGAAAGAAAAAAATAACATATCAATTGAATCAACTCTAAATTTTTGCTTCTTTGCAATTATTAATATCCCACCTAAAATATAAAAAAATGCTAAACAACCATAAAAACTTCCTGTTAATAATCTACTTGTTCCCAAACCTAATTTATAAATTAAATAGAAATAAATAAGTGTTCCGTTGAATAGAATAGCCAAAGAAAACTCAGGGTTTCTTATTAAGATTATAAAGAGATTGAAAGCAACCAAACCTAACAATACACTTCCAAGCAATATATTCTCTTTGGCTACAATTAAACCCACTATACCCATTATTAATATTAGGATTGTCAATATATTCTTCACCATAAATTTATAGCTTCCTATATAAAAGCCCTCGCATTCTTTTAATAACTCCTTTTACAGCATAGTCTGCATCACCTTGAGCAATATAATAAAAAAACCGCCTCACTTGACACACCATACGTTTATACTCCAGATAAAACTTATTATTATTTTTTCTGTATCTTTTTGCTATTTCTTCATGTTCTGCAAGACCTATATGTTTAATTGTTGAAGACTTAGCCTTCTCATGAATTCTAAAACAAGATAAATAGTCTCTTATATGAACCATACTGCCTACTTCAGCTACACGACAAAAGAAATCAAAATCCATGCAGAATGTATATTTTGGATTAAACCCGCCAACTTTGTCGTATATTTTTCTTGTCCAAAATGTTCCAGTCTGATGAAGATTTCCACCTTCATATATCAATGTTTCAATATTAAAGGGAGTAAATCTTAATTCACCAATAAAATTATCATAGCAATCAATAAACATTATATTGCCAAATACAAGGTCTGTTTTGGGATTTTCATTAAATATTTTAACAATTTTTAAAAACGTTCCAGGGAAATAAACATCATCTGAATTAATATAAGCTAAAATCTCTCCTGAACTTTTACTAAATCCTTTATTTATGGCATCTGCTTGTCCATTATCCTTTTCACTTACCCAATAAGTTAAATATTTTTCATATTTTTTTATTATCTTAACACTTTCATCAGTTGAGCCACCATCTATGATTATATATTCAAGATTTGGATAATTCTGATTTAAAACACTTAAAATTGTTCTTTCTAAAAATTGTGCCTGATTATATGAAGGTGTTACAATAGATATTTTAGGCCAAGATGAGTCTTTATTTAAGATAACCCTTTCATCAAAAAGTGGTTTTGAAATAAATTCCTTAATTTCCTGTGAGGTAAATTTCTTCATTTTAGCCTCTTACCTAATATAAATTTTTTGTAATGCTTCTATTGTCTGTTTTGTATGCCATGGTCGGTTATAGGTAAAGAGGACTATGGGGATTAACTGCACTTTTTAATCTTCTTTTATTTTCTTAGCTACTACCCAGTAACCAGCAGACTCTAAATATTTCTTCCTATCTAATTGATCTAGTAAAATGGCGATTAACTGATTAAATACAAAAATTGGAGCGAGTAAATAATATAATATATTATCCAACTTTAATTTCGTTGTATATCTATTTCTTAACAACCTTGCTAAAAAATAGTTTAGCTTTAACAACCACATTGTAAAAAAACCACCAGTAGGATATATATCTATCTCCCTAAATCCTGCTTTTTCAAGTAAGTATTTTAATCCGTATGGTGTATATCTAAAGTAATCATAAGGTTCTTCATGCACCCACCATTGAAATGGAACTTGTAAGATAAAAACTCCACCATCTTTTAAAATTCTATAACTTTCATTTAAAAATCCTTCAGGATTATGCAGATGTTCCATAACAGATATTGATATTACAACATCAGCAAATTCATTGGGTAGAGCTATTTTATCATTTAAATCAGATATTACATCTGCTTTTATGTCGTGATAGGAGTTTGTCCAATCTACACCGATATATTTATCTACATATTGCAAAAAGAATTCTTTATATGGGGCTTCTCCGCAACCCAAATCTACCATAACACCTTTGTAATAAGGAATGAATTTGGTTAAGTAATAGTCAGTGTATTTATAAATTAAGAAATTATCTAAGCCTTTATTTGGATGGTTTTTTGATGGGGTTATCATAAATCTTACCTCTTAAAGTTTTAAAAAGATTCCCAATTCTATCTTCTTCTGGAGTATTCAGAAATCCTTCATAGTTCTTTAATATACCGTACTTATCTCTTTCTCCAACTTTTTTATTACCAATATAAATTCCCCAAGGTTCTAAATCTTTTGTAATTACAGAGCCAGCACCTATAGAAACACCTTCTCCAATTGTAACACCTGGAAGTATAACCGAATTTGCTCCGATAATTGCAAATCTTTTAATAATAACTGGAGCATGTGTTACATTCCTAAATTTTTCTGAAATTGTAGAATTTCCAAATCCAAAAAATTTAAAATCATCAGTTGAGGTATAAACTCTGACACCACCAGATAACGTGGAAAAATCTTCCATTATAACCATTTCGCTTCCACTTATAGATGATCCAACAGCTATATGAATATAATTCCCAAGTTTTATTTTCTTTTTTGCGTAAATAAAAACGAAATCGTCAATAATAATGTAATCACCAAACTCTATATTTTCTTCACCTATGATTTTAGCAGTATCAAATATTATAACTTTTCCATTTTTTAAAATTTTAGGCATTTTCTACCTCCTTTTTAATAACATCAATTATTATATCCTGAATAGCCGGATCAATGTCTGGGTATAGAGGTAGACACAAGACCCTGTTTGCTACGTACTCTGTATTGCTTAGTTCTATTGGTTTATGATGTTCCTTTATATAAGGTAAAGTATGTAATGGAGGATAAAAATATCTTCTTGGAAAGATGTTTTCTTTTTCTAAGATAGACAATATATTTAATAAAAATTTTTCGCTTTTTAATAGTATAGGAAAGTGAGAATAGTTATTTGTACATTTTTCATTTCTTTTTTGAAATTCAACAATACCTTCTAAATTAGAATAGTAATATTCCCAAGCTTTTTTTCTTTTTTCAAAAATTGTATCTATATCTTCAAGCAAAGCTAAACCCATTGCTGCTTCAAATTCATTCATTTTGGCATTTATACCTAATTCGGTAATTTTATAATATGTTTCAAAACCAAAGTTAGTTAATTTTCTTGCCTTCTCATAAAAATATTCATTCTCAAATACAATACCTCCACCTTCAATGGTATGAAATAATTTCGTTGCGTGAAAGCTTATAGTGGAAGCATCGCCGTAAGACAGAATATTTTTATTATTATAATAAACATTAAAACAATGAGAAGAATCAAAAATTAATTTAAACCCATATTTTTCTTTTAAAAAATATAGACCTTCTATATCGCATGCATTACCAAATACATTAACTGCAACAACTGTATCAATAGTTTTATCTTTTTTTAATAAGTCTTCAATTTGATCTACATCTATGCAAAAAGTCTCTCTATCTATGTCTGCGAAAACTATATTTATATCTTCCCATAGCAAGGAACTTACAGTTGCAACAAAAGTAAATGGTGTTGTGATGGCTTTTTTAACACCTAAAATTTTATATGCAATACTTAATGCTAATGTACCATTGGCTGTTAAAGTTATGTTATTTATCTTCAGATACGCTGACAATCTTTCTCTAAAAAGCTCATGAAGAGGACCAAAATTTGTAATCCAGTTTGAATCATATATTTTATCTATATATTTCTGGAGTATTTCTTTATGTGGCAACACTGTTTTTGTTACATAAATCTTTTTATTGTTTTTATTCATATATAATTTCCCCCCAATCCTTTTTAACTCTTTCTAATGTAAAGTGCTGTTTAATAATCTCTTGATTTTTAACTAAAGTATTTCTGTCCATTTCAAAATTAAATTCATTTTCCAAATCATAAACTTTAACACCAAGTGAGGTAAATAAATCCCATTGAGGAGTATCCTTAGTTATATAAACCTTTTTACCCATTCCTAATAGTTGTATTATATTTCCTAAACCTTGTTGTCTGTTGTGATAAAATATCGCTATATCTATTGTTAATAATAATTTTAAATATTCTTCATAGCTCATAAATGATGTTAATGGAATAAAGGATTTACCGAACATTTCCTGTCCAATTTTAATTATTCTATCCCTATAAAAATTATCTCCATCACTTAAGGGGACTATTATTTCAAAGTTATTAATATCAAGATTAAAAGTTTTCACATAATTTTTAATATAATTAAAAACAATTTCATGTCTATTTGTATCCGTTGCTGAATTTCCAATTTGGATTCTTAACTTGTTTTTCCTTCCTAATTTAGAAATTTCTTTTTTAAGTTTATCTATAATTTCTACATCATAAGCACCGGCGGGATAAAATAAACATTCTATATATTTACCTCTTGCACCATAATGGTCTCTAACATAATCTATTTGTCTTGGTAAGTAAGTCACAAGATATTTTATATTTTTAATGACAAATTTTTTTGTGTAACTTTGCTCTTCAGAAAAATAAAAATCTCCACCCCACATTACCCAATACGCTTTTTTCAATAACCATGGTTGAAGAGCTAATAACTTTAAAATTCTTTCATTCCAAAGTCCATGAAGTATAATCTTGTTAGCTTTATACAAATATTTTTCAAATTCAAATATTTTTAATTTCCTGTCTAACCAGTACACATTTTTAACATTCAAGTCCATACCATATTCATTCTTTGGTTTTCCAATAATTACAAACAAATGATCATTGGGATTAAAGTTTTCATTTATAAACTTTATAAAAGGCGGAATAAATTTATCCAAAATCATTATATGTAAAATTTTCATAGCTTATACCCTTTAAAAGGCAATAATAATCCTTTAGAAACTATGTAAAAATTCTCTCGTGCCTTAGGATGAACAAAAGCAAAAAATGGTCCGGCTATAAATTGAGTCAACACAGATCCTAATGCGGCTCCTTTAGCTCCGTAAGCGGGTATAAAAATAAAATTTAAAATTATATTTGCAGTAGCAGACAAAATAGTTGCTTGTAAAGCAATCCCTTGCATATCAATAGATTGCCTTCTGCTTACTGCAGACATTAAAAATACAATAAATATAGAAAAAGATGCTATACTTAAAATTGGAACTGCATCCATGTATTTTTCTCCGTATAATATTCTAATTATAAGATAAGAAAATATACTCAATGTAATTGATATAAATAGCCCTATATAGCCCATTACAGCAGATAACATAACCAATCGCCTATAGAACTTTGATTTTTCGTTATATTTACTCACAATTGCAGGAAATACAGATTGAGTTATAATTATTGGGATAAAATACCACACTTCCACAAGTCTTACAGTAGCAGAATAAAGACCGACTTCTTTATCTCCAAGCATATTTTTTATCATAACCTGGTCTATTCTCATATAAATCGCAACAGCAATACTACTCAACAACAACGGCCAACTATCCTTTAATAACCTCTTCCCTACATCCAAATTAAAGTATTTTAAAAAATTTGGTAATCTCTGAGCTTTATAAATAAACCAATTAAATATTGCTAACGAAACAGCATCAAATAGTGTTACTAATACAAACCAAACTAATTCAGCCTTAATCAAAACTAGCATTATCTTTATAATAGAGGATAAAATCAATTGAATCATCTTTCTAAGAGATATATATTTAGCTTGCACTGTTGCTTGATAATAAAAATCAATTACTTCAAAACTTTGGAAAATGATCCCTGCCGCAATTATATTTATGAAAAGGAAAGTTTGAAAGGTATCTGATGTGAAATAAGAAACAATTAAGATTATAAAAATTGTCAATAACCCACCTATAAATTTTAGCCAGAATGATGATCCAAGATAAATTTCTCTCTTTTCTGGTTCCCTTACTAAGTCCCTAACAACTATTCCATCAAGCCCTAATTTTGCTATCCCCTGAAAAATAGATACAAAAGCCAAAGCATAGCTAAACAACCCAAACTTTTCTGGTCCTAAATATCTTGCAACCCAAACACCAACCAAAAACCCTACAATCATCCGCAAAATCTGTTCAGCAAAAAGCCACAACGTATTTACACTATAGCGTCTTATACCTTGATGATTAAGAACATATTGTAATTTAAGTTTTAAACTCTCTATTTTCATAAAAAAGACTTATTTAATTTAGTTTTTAATATACTCTTCATAAACTTTTTTTATCCCTTCTTCCAAACTTATCTTAGGCTCCCATCCAAGTTGTTTTATTTTACTCACGTCTAATAATTTCTTTGGAGTTCCGTCTGGTTTGCTAAGGTCATGCTTTATTTCTCCTTTAAAGCCAACTATTTCTTTTATCATAATAGCAAGATCCTTAATTTTTATGTCAGTTCCAGTTCCAACATTTACAAAATAATCTGGACAAAGCTTAACCATATCCGAAGCATTAACATTTTCCATTAAATATACACAAGCATCTGCAAGGTCATCAACATGCAGAAATTCACGATAAACTTCACCAGAGCCCCAGATGGTTAGTGAGAGGTGAGAGGTGAGAAAAGTGATGCCAAGTTTATTTAACACTTTAATAATGCTCTCGACGTTATTATAATCAACCTCTTTATCTAATCCGAAACCTATTGAATATTTTTGAAAATCTTTTTTTATCCCTTCAATATCTCCTTGCTCTAATAATTTAGCTAAATGAAATTTTCTTATTAAAGCTGGTAATACGTGAGATGTTTCAAGATTAAAATTATCATTTGGACCATACAAATTGGTGGGCATAACAGAAATAAAGTTAGTTCCAAACTGCTGATTGTAATACTTTACAAGCTTTATTGCTGATATTTTCGCAATTGCGTAAGCTTCATTTGTAGGTTCTAAACTACCAGTTAGCAAATATTTCTCTTTCATAGGCTGTGGTGCATGCTTTGGATATATACAAGAAGAACCTAAATTTAGAAGTTTTTTTACTCTATATTTATAAGCGGAATGGATCACATTAAGAGCTATAGCAAGGTTATCGTATATAAACTCTGCCGGGTAAGTGCTATTTGCTAATATGCCACCAACCTTAGCAGCAGCGAGAAAAACCCAATCAGGTTTTAATTGCTCAAAAAGTCCCTCTGTTTCCTTTTGATTTCTAAGATCAATCTTATACCACTTAACTTGCGAGGTATCCTGAGGTTTCCTTAGATTATAAGTAGCGTGAATTTCTGTATATCCTTTTTGAATGAGCTTTCTAACTATTGCACTTCCAACAAGCCCTGTTCCCCCACAAACTAATATCCTCATTTTTAATATCTTATCTTTGAAATAAACGCGTATTCGTGATTTGTATATTTAAATCCTTTGGATAAATTTATTTTAATACCTTCTCCTATTGGATCAAGGCCTACAAGTTTAAGGTCATAATCAACCATTATTTTAATAAGCTCATCAAAGGTAATCCTTGGCTCCCAATCAAGTTTTTTCCTTGCTTTGGTTATATCTGCCTGCAACCATTCTACTTCCGTAGGTCTAAAATATTTTGGATCAATTTCAATAATGATATCTCCAGGTTTTAAAACATCTCCCCATTTTTTATCTATACTTTTTACTGTCCCTTTTTCCTCTATTCCATTTCCTTTGAATTCAAGCTCTACTCCTGCATACTCAAAGGTTTTAACTAAAAATTCTTTTACCTGATGACTTTCCCCTGTCCCGATAACAAAATCATCTGGGTTATCCTGTTGTAACATTAACCACATTGCTTCTACATACTCAGGAGCAAACCCCCAGTCTCTTTTAGCATAAAGATTCCCAAGATAAAGCTTCTTTTGTTTGCCAGCAAGTATATTAGCTAAAGCCCTTGTTATCTTTCTCGTAACAAATGTTTCTCCTCTGCGAGGACTTTCGTGGTTAAAAAGAATGCCATTACAAGCAAAAATACCATAAGCTTCCCTATAGGTTACAGTCATCCAATAGGCATATACTTTCGCAGCTGCATAAGGACTTCTTGGACGAAATGGGGTTTGCTCATTCTGTGGGGGAGGTGAATCACCAAACATTTCAGAAGAAGAAGCTTGATAGAATTTAGTTTTAATACCACTTCTTCTTATAGCTTCAAGAAGTCGTGTTGTTCCAAGTCCTGTAATATCACCAGTATACTCTGGCATATCAAAGGAAACCCTTACGTGAGACTGCGCTCCAAGATGGTATATTTCATCAGGCTTTATCTTCCATATTATTTCAGTGAGAACTCCGGGGTCTGATAAATCTCCATAATGTAAAAATAAACGAGCATTTGGGTCATGGGGATCAACATATATATGGTCTATTCTGTGTGTATTAAATGTAGAAGCTCTACGAATTATTCCATGAACCTCGTATCCTTTAAAGAGTAAGAATTCAGCTAAGTATGATCCATCTTGGCCCGTTATCCCTGTAATTAGGGCTATTTTTCGAGACATAAAACACCCTACTTCTTTATAAATTTATTTATTGATCTAACTCTCTCCCATAAATATCATCTAATCTTACTATATCATCTTCTCCTACATATTCACCGTTTTGAACCTCTATTATCTCAAGAGGGACTTTGCCAGGATTTTCGAGTCTGTGAGGGATTGATTTAGGCACATAGGCTGATTCGTTCTCATGAACATACATTACTTTATCCCCAATCGTTACCTTGGCAGTTCCTTTCACCACCACCCAATGCTCACTCCGATGGTAATGCATCTGAAGACTTAACTTTGCCCCTGGCTTAACAACTATCCTTTTTATTTTATATCTTGGACCTTCCTCAAGAACAGTATACTCACCCCAAGGACGATAAACCGTCTTATGCTCTAAAGCCTCAACCCGGTTTTGTGCTTTAAGCTCTTCTACTATATGTTTTACCTTTTGAGCCGATCCCCTTTTAGCAATAAGAATAGCATCATCAGTTTCTATTATTATAAGGTCTTTTAAATCAACTGTTGCTATAAGCCTCTTATTTCCTCCTATTATCAATGAATTTTCTGTATCCTTAGTTAAAACATTACCAAGAATAGCATTTCCTTTCTCATCCTTTTCTAACACATCATATAAACTATCCCATGAACCGATATCACTCCAATAGATATCCATTGGAATGACAACACCCCTTTTTGATTTTTCCATAACAGCATAATCAATTGAAATATCTGGCATTTTATGAAAATTTGCTATCATATCATCTAAAGGCTGATCAAAAAGTTGATAAATTTCTGGAGCATAAAGCCTTAGCTCTTCTATCATTGTTTCGATAGTAAAGGCAAACATTCCCGAATTCCAAAAATAGTTTCCTTCACTTAAAAATCTTTTTGCGATCTCAAGGATAGGTTTTTCTGTAAATTTTTCAACAAGGGAATAACCTCCCTGGTCTTCTCCGGTAATTTTAATATAGCCAAAGCCTGTTTCTGGATAAAGAGGCTTAATCCCAAAAACTATAAGATAGCCCTGTTTTGCTACCTTTTCAGCTAACCTCACATATTCAACAAACTTTTCTACCGGCTTTATAATGTGGTCTGAAGGGCAAACAAATAAAACTTCAGAAGGCTCAACACTAAGCCTTTCTAAACAATATTTTATTCCAAAGGCTATAGCAGGGGCGGTGTTTCTTCTTGCTGGCTCAAGAAGAATTTTATCACTAAGGTTTTCAGAAATCTCGTTTAACTCTGCAAGAACATGAAATTTATACTGCTCATTAGTAAGCAAGATAATATCTTCAGAAGAAATAATTTTTAAAATTCTTTCAACTGTTTGCTGAAGAAGGGATTTTTTGCCATTAAGTTTTAAAAATTGCTTAGGATATGTTTCTCTTGATGCAGGCCAAAGCCTTGTTCCAGCACCCCCTGCAAGAATTAAAGCTTTCATATTAATTAATTATATCAAATTTTTATTTGTCCAAAATATTATACCAAAAAATTAAAAATTTTTAACCCTCTAAAGGTGCCAAAAGGCTTGTGTCCATTTTGTTTTTGCTCATTTCAAAAGTCTATAAAAGGGTAAAAATTTTATTATAGTTTGCCCTACTTTCACTTCATATTCTAAAGCTAAGTTAATTACCCATGCTTCCTTAGGATGATATTTCTCAACAAAGCTCCTTAATGACCTTTCGACCGTTGGCTCCTTTAGTTTTTTATATTTTGCTTCTATTGGTATAACCTCTTTGCCAAAATCGATTATAAAATCAACCTCTGCCTTATCTTTTGTTCTCCAGAAATGAACGCTTGCTCCTGTAAATCTAAATTTTTCTTTTATTATATTAAAAACAAAATTTTGAAAAAGAAAACCTATATCAGGTGAAAAATCTACTTTACCAAAAAGACCTAAAGCGTAATTCCTTAAACCTAAATCATAGAAATATATGACAGGTGATTTAGTAATTTCTTTTCTAACATTTCTAAAATAAGGAGTCAATCTATGAATAATAAAAGTTTTTTCTGCATACCATAAATAATTTTTAAGAGTCTGAAGGGATATTCCTAAGGTTGAAGACAATTCTGAATAATTAATTAGTCTACCAATTTGACCAGCTAAAAGTTTTATCAATGAACTATAAACATCAACCTTTTCTGATTTAATCAGATAAGATACATCCTTATCCAAATAGCTACGATAAATTTCATCAATTATTCTTACTTTTTCGCTAAGCTTTTCTTCAAGAACGACCCTTGGATAGCCTCCAAAATTTAAATATTCATTAAGCAAACTCTCAGTTTTTACCTTTTCAACCTCAAAAAATTTTTCAAGGCTCTCCTCATAGCGATAATTAGTTTTAAAATTAACAAATTCCTTGAAAGAGACCGGGTATAATTCAAACATTCTTTTTCTGCCAACTAAAGACTCATGGATTTTCTCTTTTAAATCTAAACTGCCTGAGCCAGAAACAATGAATTTGTAAGGCAAGTTTAAATCATAAATTCCTTTAAGAAAAAGCCCTGCATTTTCTTTTCTTTGAATTTCATCAATAAAAACATAACCTTTGTCTTTGCCAAATTCTAAATTTATCTTTCTTACCAAAGCTTCTTGAGAAACAAAGTATTGCTTATCTGCCTCAACATCAAGATTTAGAAATAACGTTTTTTCTCCTTTTTTTTCTAAATGTTCTTTTAACAAAAGCATCAAGGTTGTTTTACCAACCTGCCTTGGACCAATAATCAAAGAAATCTCCTTTGCGGAAAGATGATTTTTAATTTCTTCAAATAGGTCCCTTTTAATGATAATCATACTTTCATTTTAGTCCGAGAATTTTGAAAGTCAAGTTTAAAATCTACCCGAGAAATTTTAATATTTATTACCTAAAGACAAGGGAAACAGTTATCTTCTTTTTTTTAAGTAAAATATAATACTAAATAGTTTAAAAAGACAAAGCCATAAATACTGCATCGGTTTTATAGCTAAAGCCAAGAAGAATAGCAATGGCTAAATGTTTTAGATAGCCAGCTCCCCTTGCAAGAAGATTGAGAAAAGAGGACCTTATAAGGGCATGCCTTATAGCTTCAGGCATGCTACTAAGGTTAAACAGGTTTTTCAAAGGTGCCAAAAGGCTTGCCTCAATTTTGTTCATTTTTGTCTTAATAAGTTCAATTCCTCTAAAACCTCTTTTGGGGTTTTTCTACCAAGGGGAGTTTTATCAAAATCCGAATCAAAACTAATAATAGTTAAACCGTATTTCTCTGCTACTACATACTGATAAGCATCGTCAAAATCAAGGTCAAAACGTGTAGATACTTCAATAACTCTGTTCATATCTTCACAGGATAGCGAAAGTATAGACAATATTTCACTAAAAATCATATCTTTTAAAAACTGATAAAAACTATGATGCCTCTTTGTTCGAAAGAATAAAATTCCTATTGAATGGAGCGAAAAATCAGATAGAAAAAAAGCAAAATTATCTGAATTTTCTAATAACTTTCTTGCTTCATTAGCTCTTTCTCGATTTAAAAGAATTTCCAAAATAATGTTTGTATCTATCAAAACTTTCATTTTTCATTAATCCGCCAGTCTGATATTTTATGCTGTAATTCAACAGAGGTAAACTTATCAGCCAAATCAGAAAGAGCACCAGCCCAATCAAATTTAGGTTTTCCTTTAATTTTTTTTCTTTTCTTCTCCCATAAAAATTGGGCAAAGTCCTCAAGCTCTTTTCTCAAGTCTTCAGGCAATTCTTTTATAATATCTTCAAGCCTTTTTTTCTCTTGCATCTCTATCACCTCCTCTACAACTTGACTTTGTAAAATCTAAGGCAAGATTATTTAAATAACTAAGGCTGGCCTCAATTTAGTTAAAGTTAAATCTGTAAATGGAAATGGGCAAAGAAATTGAATATACAACTTCATCCTCAAAAAAATCTTTCATTGAAATTTCAAATAACTTCATTATACCTCTTATTTCGTTTTCAGCTTTAGATCGCTCATCACGTTCCAACAATTCTAAAAGCAAGGTTTTTATTTCTTGCAAATCTTTCTCTAACTTTGTTTCGAATCTATTCATAGCTTTATCTCCTTTTTATTAAGTATGTCTTGGATTTGAACTAATTTTACCATAAAAACTAAAGCTTGAAAATGCTTGCTTTTGTAACTCTAAGGATGTAAATCTATCACGATACTCCTTAAGCCCACCTGCCCATGTTAAAAGTAACTTTTTTGTTTGAGACTTTGCTTAAATTTTTTCTCCCATAAAAACTGGGCAAAATCCTCAAGCTCTTTTCTTAAGTCTTCTGGTAATTCTTTTATAATATCCTCAAGCCTTTTTCTCTCTTGCACTTTTACCCTCCTTTCTTTAAAATCAATTACAATACCTTCTTAAGAACCTCTCCCATATTCATCATCAAATCTAACTATATCGTTCTTTCCTACATATTCACCGTTTTGAACCTCTATGATCTCAAGAGGAACTTTGCCAGGGTTTTCAAGTCTTTGCGGGGTTGATTTGAAAAGTCTTATTCCAGCACCCCCCTGCAAGGATTAGAGCTTTCATTTACCCTTTTAAAAATCCAAACAAGGTTATAAGAATAGCAAGAAAGGAAAAACCTACTACTATTAACCACTGCATAAAATTGAAACGCTTATCTAAAGACTCAAATCTCTTATCCATTGCCTCAAACCTTGCATTCATTTCCCTTTGCAAAGCCTCAAATCTATTATCAACAGCTTCAAACCTTGCATTCATCTCCTCTCTTAAAGCTCTCTGCTCAGCTAATACAGCCTCAAACCTTGCATTCATTTCCCTAAGCAAAGATTCAAACCTCTTGTCACTTGCCTCAAATCTTACTTTCATCTCTTCTCTCAGAGCCTTAAGCTCCTCCTCTACCCTAATAAGTCTCTCAAGCAAAGAAATAGCCTTTAATTCTTTTTCCTTCTCCTGAAAATATTGAGATAAAACCTCAGGAAGAAGAGAAAGTATAATCTGCTTTAATTGTTCCTCAGAAAATTCCTGCATAAGGAAAGAATAAAATTACCTGTTAAATTTGTCAAGAGAAGAAGAGAGTACGTTTGAAAAATTAAAATAGCTAAGAAATTTTACCGTAAAGGATTTTACCGGTCAAAAGGACTTCCTCAATAAAACTATTCCCTTCATCCCGCATCTTTTGAAACTCTTCAGGAGTATAACCTATAGGCTCAAGGGGAAGATTAATACCATCATTTAAGTCTAAAAGGATTTTAATTCTCTCAAGGAAAGGTTCTTTAAAATCCGCAATTATTATCATATCT
>Ga0080004_1116674_pt1 | contig 25706 bp, 29 predicted proteins | sample WasSprMetagenome_FD_69207 | JGI IMG/M metagenome (GOLD analysis project Ga0080004, IMG submission 69207) | Sulfidic aquatic microbial communities from Washburn Spring, Yellowstone National Park, USA - WS (SPADES assembly) (version 2) | ecosystem: Environmental > Aquatic > Thermal springs > Hot...
CCACAGCGAGCGCAGCGCTCCTTGGCATACCTGCCCACAGACCTCAACTCCACCTGGTTATTAGCTCGGCGCTCGCCTGCCGGAAGCGTGAAAAAAGTGAAAGGAAGAATTAAGAGTCGGGAATGCGGAGTGCTTCCCTGGGTTTTCAGAGGTGTAGCTAATGGGGCTTGAGAAGAAGGTGAGAAAGGTTCTGGAGAGATACTCGGGCTACAATCTCTCCTGCGAGATCAGGGATGGCGTGGTCTTTCTCTACGGACGTGTCAGGAGCTACGAGGAGTGGGTGGAGATAGGGCTGGAAGTGGGCAGGATCAAGGGGGTTGAGGGGGTTGTGAACAAGATCGTCTGGGACGGCTACCCAGCTGAGAAGGTTAGGGAGAGGGAGGAGAGGCGCAGGAGGATCTTCGAGGAGAACAAGGGGAGAGTGGTGGGCAGCTACGACGTAGTGGTAATAGGTGGGGGCGTCACGGGCACGGCTATCGCGCGCGAGCTCTCCAGGTACCAGCTGAGGATAGCTCTTCTCGAGAAAGCGCCCGATGTGGCCACAGGAGCTACCAAGGCCAACAACGGGATGATACACGCGGGGGTAGAGCCCCCGCGTAGCACGCTGAAAAGGAAGCTTAACGTCAAGGGGTGCAGGATGTACGAGAGGTGGGCGCGCGAGCTTAACTTCAAGTACAAGAGGGTGGGAAGCCTCTGGCTGATTACCCCGAGGACCCTCGAGAAGTACAGGCGTTTCCTGCCCGGCCCGCTCTACACCCTCGTCCTGAAGTACGTCCTGCCGTACATCGTAGTTCTGAAGGGCATCATCAACGGAGTGAGAGGCCTCAGGGTGGTCCGCGGCAGGAAGATATTCGAGATGGAGCCCTACGCTGCACGGGATGCTCTCGCCGCTGTGTTCGTGCCGTGGACCGCGATCGTCGACCCCTACGAGGTCGCGGTGGCTCTCGCCGAAAATGCGGCGGCGAACGGCGTGGAGATCTTCACGAGCACCGAGGTGGTCGGCTTCCTCAAGGAGGGGGACACCATCAAGGGTGTCGTGACGAACCGCGGGGTGTTCCTGTGCAGGTACGTCGTCAACGCGGCCGGGGTGTACGCGGACGAGATCGCCGAGATGGCGGGGAGCCCCGAGTACACCATACACCCCAGGAAGGGTGTTCTCGTACTCTTCCACCGCAGCACCGGCTCCTACGTCAGGCACTGCCTGGCGGAGATCATCCTGCCGCCGCCCCCAAGGACGAAGGGCGGGGGCATTAACCCGACTCCTCACGGGAACGTGATGTGGGGTCCAACCGCGGTGGAGGTGCCGGACAAGGAGGACGTCTCGGTCGACCCCGAGGAGGTGCAGCTAGTACTCACGAAGCACTCGACGATCCTCAGCGAGTTCCCCAGGGACAGGGTGATCAGGTACTTCGCGGGGGTGAGGGCGGCGACCTTCACTGAGGACTTCGTGATAAGGCCCGCCAAGTGGGTTCGCAACCTCCTGCATGTTGCAGGCATACAGTCCCCAGGCCTCGCGTCGGCCCCCGCGATAGCCGAGTACGCTGTCCAGAAGCTGAGGGAGATGGGGCTTGAGCTGCGGGAGAAGCCCAGCTTCAACCCGCTCCGGGAGCCCATACCCTCGCTGAGGGACATGGAGCCGGAGCAGGCCGAGGAGCTGATCAGGAGGGATCCGAGGTGGGGGCACGTGGTCTGCGAGTGCGAGCTTGTTACAGAGGCAGAGATAGTCGAGGCCATAAGGAGGGGCGCGCGCACGGTTGACGCGGTCAAGAGGAGGACGCGCGCGGGCATGGGCGAGTGCCAGGGGGGACGCTGCCTCATCAAGGTGGCGATGATCCTCTCGAGGGAGCTGGGGGTCCCGCTACCCGAGGTGCTGAAGGAGGAGGCTCCGCTGTTCGACGGCTACGTGCGGGGTGAGGCGTGGTGATCGAAGTAGGGAAGGACGTCGTCGTTGTGGGCGGAGGGCCCTCGGGGCTAGCGGCGGCTGTGAGGCTCGCCGAGCTGGGGTACGGTGTCGCGGTGGTGGAGTCGGGGGATGAGCTGGGCGGTATCCTCATCCAGTGCATCCACGACGGCTTCGGGACTAAGCTGTTCGGCAAAGCGCTCTCGGGGCCTGAGTTCGCCAGCAGCTTCATCGAGAGGCTGGGAGAGCTGGGCGTAGAGGCCTGGACGCGCACTCACGTGGTGCGCGTGCGCCTGGAGGGCGGCTCGTGGGTGCTGACAGCCGTGAGCCCGAGGGGAGTCCTCAGGTTCAAAAGCAGAGCTGTCGTCTACGCGACAGGCTGCAGGGAGCGCACACCCTTCGAAATACGCGTGGGCGGTACGAGGCCCGCCGGCGTGTACACAGCGGGGCTGGTGCAGCGGCTGGTCAACCTCTACGGAGTCCTCCCCGGGAGGAGGGTGCTCATCGTGGGGGGAGGTGACGTGGGCATGATCGTGGCCCGCCACCTGCACCTTGAGGGTGTTGAGGAGCTGCTGGTGGTCTTCCCGGAGCCCTGGTTCGCGGGCCTCCCCAGGAATGTCCAGCAGTGCATCCTGGACTTTGGCATACCGTTCAGGCCGAGGACCATCGTGAAGGAGATAGTGGGTAAGGAGAGAGTCGAGGGGGCTGTTCTTGTCAGAGTTGACGAGAAGTGGCAGCCTATAAAGGGCACTGAGGAGTTCTACCCCTGCGATGCGGTAGTCTTCTCCGTGGGCCTTGTGCCGAACGCCTCACAGCTGGAGGAGCTGGGAGCAGAGATGGACCAGCGGACCAGAGGCCCGGTGGTGAACGAGTACTTTGAGACCTCGCTGAGGGGGGTGTTCGCCGTGGGCAACCTCCTAACACCCTTCGACTACGTTGACGATGCTGTGGAGACAGCTTTCATAGCGGCGGAGGGGGTCTCGAAGCACCTGAGCGGTGAGGCTAGAAGGGATAAGCCCATCCCGCTGCGCCCCGGCCCTAATGTCAGGCTGCTCGTGCCTCATCGGGTGGAGTGGGCTTCGGGGAGAGACGTCACGCTCTTCCTCAGACCCTCTGTGGAGAGGGAGAACCCGAGGATCTCTGTCAGGAGCAGTGGGGGAGAGCTGTACCACACCAGGCGCCGCTACGCCCGCCCCTCACTGATGGAGAGGGTTGAGCTTCCGAGAGGCCTCGTCGAGAGCTCGCCCGAGGGGGTGGTCGTGGATGTTGAGTGATGTAGTCTGCGTGCGGTGTCCCCGTAGCTGCCTGATCAGGGTTGCAGTGGAGGAGGGCTCTGTGAAGAGCGTGGAGGGTTACGGCTGCCGCCTAGGCTTCGAGTACGCCGTGGAGGAGGTCACGAACCCGAAGCGCACGGTCTGCTCCACGGTCAGAGTCGTGGGGGGCAGGTACCCCAGGCTGCCCGTCAGGACCTCGGAGCCTGTTCCCAAGAGCAAGATCAGAGAGGTTGTAGAGGCTCTGCGCGGCGTGACGGTCAAAGCTCCTGTGAGGAGGGGGGAGGTTATCGTGAGGAATGTCGCGGGCACGGGTGCCGACGTTGTAGCAGAGATGGACGTGGAGCCCGAAGCCGCTTAGCGCGCTCGCGCGGGGAAACCGATATATACCGTCCTCCTTCGCGCTTGAGCGCTTGTGGACCCTAAGAGGCTAGCCGAGGAGGCAGGAGTCCGAACGGACTGCGTGCGGGAGCTCGAGACCGTGGACGGAGGAGTACTCTACCGCGCTGAGGTGGATGCTCCAGGGGATGTTTTCATCCTGGACACGGACAGCGGCCTCAGGATCGCGGTGGAGCCAGAGCTCGTGGGGCTGAGGCTCGAGTCAGAGGCACTCCAGGCGGCAAGGGCGGCAGCTCAGGCAATAACCAGGCGCCTAACCCTCGACTCCGTGATCTTCCTCCACGTCCTCAGGGCTTCAAGAGGGTACATGCTGCTCGAGGCACTCCAGGAGGCGGGCTATAGCACCAGCGAGGCCTTCATCAGGGTAGTGTACCCCAGCGCCCCCACAGGCTCCCATGTTTCCGCGTCACCGAGCGTAGTGCTTGCACGCGCAGAGGAGCTGCCCAAGGGCCCCGCCTCGCTCGTCGTAGCGGACACTGTGGCCACGGGAAGGACGCTCGTCGCCGCGCTGGGCTTCCTGCTCGAGCTCGCCGAGTTCAAAGGGGCCCGGGTGGGGGAGGTCCACGTGTACGGCTTCCTCTCGGAAGCCGGCGTCAGGAGGGTTGCGGAGTTCCTGCAGAGGGAGGGCGTGGAGAAGGTGCACTTCTACGCCATCCAGGACCTGACAGCGCTCGCCTCCAACGAGTACGACATGCCCCTCTACGGCCCCGACCTGCCCAGGCACAAATCGGGCAGGCGCGCGACCCTGGGGGGCGTTGCCGCCGAGAGGACTCTCGAGAGGATGCTCCCGCACTACTTCCCCGGGATGGACCAGCCGGGCGACTGGAGCGAGAGGCAGTGCGTGCTCTACAACGGCGAGGGCTACGAGCGGGGCCGCGTGCGAGAGCACCTGGAGAGAAGCCTGAGAGCCCTGGACGAGCTGCTCGAAGCCGCGCGGGAGTACCCCTGGTACGGCGACTGGGTCGATAGGATCTACGTTAAGCGCCGGCAGGCGCTGCTCCAGGCGCTCCAGGAGAGGAGCCACTGTGTGCGCACGCAGTAAATCCAAAAAGGCCTTTCGACGCGTATATTCACGGCGGATGACGAGCGCCTGCGGCACCTCCGAGCCGTGAGGAGTACCAAACCGGCTGACGCCCTAGGAAAACCTGAGCTCCTCTGGCTTCAGCTGAGCCCTTCTGAAGGCCTCTTTCACCAGCTCAACGGCTGCTGCGGGGCTGCAGTCTGCCTGCAGCAGGTGGGATGTGCACCCGGAGCTGCAGTCGCTACTGCCGAAGCCCGGCACGGGGTGCCTGAACCCGAGCTGCTCGAGGTGAGGTGTGAGCGCGCACTCCCTGCCCTCGGAGAGGGCGTAGACGACTGCGAGCACCCTGGAGGCGGCTGTGGTGAGCTGGTCCACGTGCCACTTGACCTTCTTCTCCCTTCTCAGGTGCCTCTCGACCCTTGCCCTCAGCCCCCCAGGCCCCCTCGCAGACCCGATGTACACGTAGAGCCCTGGGCCCAGCTCTGCGGCACGGCGGCCCAGCCTCACCTGCACCCTCTCGGCCAGCTCGATCACCAGGGCGTAGACTCCCCCCTCACTGGGAAGGGCGCAGCTCGACGACCCTGAGCGCGGCATTGACGCCAGCCTCCGCAAGGGCCTCCTCTACCTGCTTCACGAGGTCCGCTGGGCAGCTCCTGCAGTAGAGGGTGCAGCTCCCCCTGCTGGGCTCCAGCAGGAGTACACCCGCGATCCTGCCCCTGTAGGCGAGCAGGAACTCGAAGGCGTGCCACCTCACGTACAAGCCCCTACGCCTCAGCTCCTCCACCAGCCTCAGCCGGCTGCTCACGGAGAGCGGGTACCCCGACTTAGCCACGCCCGGAGCACCCCGTACCCTCAGAGCCGGCAGCAGCGCTCCGCCACACCTCCTCGGCCTCCGCGAGCACCTCCTCCTCGCTCCGCTCGGTCTCCAGGAGCTGGTACTCGGCGTAGAGAGCTTTCCTGTGCTGAAGCCTCACCAGCCTCATCTCCACGGCCCTCCTGAGCGGGTGGAGCAGCACCGAGAGGTAGGCTCTGGTGATCGCCGCGAGAGTGGCCTCGTTCAGTATTATCGCCTGGTCGCTCAGCTCCAGCAGGAGCCTAACGTGCGAGTGCCCCCTGGGGATGAACGCGATTACGCGCGAGACCTCCTCGTTCCTGTACACCCTTGCCCGCATGGCCGCGGGGGGTGGGCGTCTGGCAACCACTTAAAGAGTGCGGCGGGCGGCGCTAGGAACCCCTGCGCGGGGCGCTCAAGAACCACGTGCTCACGAGGATTGTCAGGGCAGCCGACAGGGTCAGCGCTGTTGTGCCCCAGCTGGGCGGGTTTTCCCGCAGGAGCTCCGCGCAAGCGAGGGCTGCTACAGCAGACGTGTAGAGCGGTAGGTGGTGGGCTAGCAAGCGGCTCAACCCCAACGCCTTGCCCCTCGCGAGAACGTGTAGCGCGTCTCTGAGGACCAGCGCCAGCAGTGCCAGGAGCACCACCCCCGTGACGCTCGCCTGGCTGTAGGCAGCGTAGGCCACCAGCACTAGGTAGGTCGCCGAGAAGCCTGCCTCGACCACCGGAACGTTGCCGAGCACCGCTCCCAGGACCATCAGGGCGAGGAGCGCGAGCAGCAGGCCCTCCAGGTACACCGGTATGCTCAGCAGGAGCATGACGGCTACGTACGCTGACGCGGTTAGCAAGGCTAGGGCAGCCTCGCTCATGGGAGCTCCACCAGCACAACCCTGCGAGATCTGCGCGGCAGGATCCTGAGAACACCCCTCCTCCAGGCCTCTGAGAGCAGCTCGTGGAGCTTCTCCTCGCCCACGATGGACCTCGGGAAGGGGCTCACGGCGATGCACACGACCGTGTACCCCGCCGCCTCGGCCTCTGAGACCACCTCGAGGGCGTCCTTCTCCGTGAAGGGGGAGATCACCACGACCGAGGACCTGGCGGGCGAGATCAGCAGCGAAATCCTCCTGAAAACCTCCCTGTAGCTGACGATCTGCCTCTTCGCCGTATACCTCACATCGGCCAGGGACGACAGGAGCCTGAGCAAGTGCCTCTTACCAACCCCCGGTTTAACCCAGTCCCTGTAGTTTCCGACTGCGAGCAGCGACACGCTGTTCCCAGAGCTTATCAGCGAGAGGATGACCGAGGCGGCAACCCTCACGAGATCATCCACATACTCCTCAACCCTCTTCCCGAGCAGCCTCTCACCGCTAACGTCCAGGACTACGAGGACGTTCGTGCGCTTCTCCCCCTCGAAGGCGTTCACCATCCAGCGCTGGTGCTTCGCCGAGGCCTTCCAGTTCACCCTGCGCAGCACGAGCTCCAGAGCCTCCCGGACCTCGAGGAAGTCTCCCCCCTCCCCCGGCTGCCGCGAGGCAACCTCACCTGGGTGGGGTGCTGTGAAGCGCGCTCTGACCCTGAGCCGGCGCCCGCGCGGCACCCTGGGGAGCACCGCCACCTCGTCGGGCTCGACTCTGAGCAGCTCATACCTCTGCATGAGAAGGGGGTCGTAGACCTCGACCAGCGCCGGGCCTAGCTTGTAGTGCCCCCTCTTGCCGCAGCGGACCCTATAGGTTACGCGTTTCTCCTCGCCAGGCTTCAGCGCGAAGACGCCTCTGGGCGCGCCCTCAACGACCTCTAGTGGAGCTTGGACCGTCTCGGAGACGCTGAGCACGAGGGTTCTGCCGGACTTGTTCCTCACCAGGACTCCTGCCTCGACCTCGTCGCCCTCCATAAGCCTGGTTCTGGCCACCACCCGCTCAGCCTCCACATCCCCCGGTTTAGGGGGCGCGTAGGACATGCTTGCCAGGATGGAGTAGAGCAGCGGGAGCTCGAAGAGGAGCAGGGAGGCTCTCCGAGCCAGGAGGGCTGCTGCGAGCACCGCGAGGGCTAGCGCGCCCGTGAACCACCCCTTAGCCGTGAGCATCGCTAACCCCGGAACCCCTTGGGGACCTCGACCTTCTCCAGAACCCGCCTGATCACCTCCTCAGCCGAGACCCCTATCATCGCGCTCTCGACTTTGAGCACGAGCCTGTGGGAGAGCACGGGGACTGCGAGCTCCTTCACGTCGTCGGGGATCACGTAGTCCCTACCCCTCACTAGCGCTAGGGCTCGCGCCGCCTTCATCAGGGCCTCCGAGCCCCTCGGGCTCACGCCCACCTCCACCTCCTTCACCCCTCTCGTCGACGAGGTTATTCTCACGATGTACTCGAGGATGCTGTCGTCAACGTACACGTCCTCCACCCGGCGCTGGAGCTGGAGCACCTCGTCCCTCGTCAACACCCTGCTTATCTCGGGCCTGTCGCTCCTCCTCTCTATGCGCTTCTTAAGGATCTGCACTTCCTCGGGGAAGCTGGGGTACCCGATGCGCGTCTTGATGAGGAAGCGGTCGAGCTGCGCCTCCGGCAGGGGGTATGTCCCCTCCTGCTCTATCGGGTTTAGGGTGGCTACGACCATGAAGGGCTCCTCGAGGGGGAAGGTGTTGCCGTCTATCGTGACCTGCCTCTCCTGCATGGCCTCCAGCAGTGCGCTCTGGGTCTTGGGCGGCGCCCTGTTCACCTCGTCTGCGAGCAGAATGTTCGTGAACACAGGCCCCCTTCTGAGCTTGAACTCACCGCTCTTCGCATCCCAGTAGTACCCGCCTGTGATGTCTGAGGGCAGGAGGTCTGGCGTGAACTGGATCCTGCGGAAGTGCAGGTCGAGGGCCTTCGCGAAGGAGGATGCGAGCAGGGTCTTAGCCATCCCCGGGTAGTCCTCGATCAGGACGTGCCCCCGCGCGAGAAGGGCCACTAGCAGCCTGTCTATAACCTCCCTCTTGCCGACGATCGCCTTGCCCAGCTCCTCGTACAGCCTCTCGAACGCGCTTGAGTAACCCATCAGAACCGAGGCGGGGGCTCACCGCTATTTGCTTATCTCACTCGAGAAGCGGAAGATCTCCGCCTCCAAGTCCTCAGGGCGCAGGCTCTCCCCCAGGTGCAGCCTCCACCGGAGCTCCTCAACGAGCCCCCTCCCCCCAACTTCCTCACCCCCGCCTTCAGCAGTACTCCTCCTGGGCAGGGATGCGGCGACAGCTCTGGCGAGGGCGAGGAGCACGGCTGCGATCAGCAGTATCCAGGCAAGCGTCCAGAGGAGCGGGACTGCCAGCAGGTCGTGCGCCACGGCGAAGCACAGGGAGAGGGCAAGAAGCAAGGCCTGAGCCCAGCTAACCCTCGCCACTCGGACCACCGCGGTGGCCCTCTTCAAGGGAGGAAACTATGCGCGCGAGCGCCCTCTCCGCCGCCTCCTTGTCTCCCTGCTGGAGCGGGTGGTCGCTGTAGGCAGCCTTCTCGAAGAGGAGTGTTAGCACCTCGAGGGGCTCTGGGGGGACTCCCGGAAGCAGCCCTGTAGCCTCGCGCATAATCTCGCGGGCCGTCATCTCGGCTGTAACCCTGACGCCGTGCCTGCGGAGCTCCCTGCAGAGGGAGTAGTAGAGCTCGATGATCACACGGCGTGCGTCCCCCTCGAGCCTGAGGCTCTCTAGCGCCGTGGAGACCTCCCGGAGGAAGCTCTCGCGGAAGCCCTCCTCAGACCCTCTAGGTGGCGGGGGCTGCTTCTCAGCCAGAGCCAGGGCCACGGAGAGGAAGGCTAGCAGCAGCGCTGCCAGAGCGGCGAGGGGCGCGTAGGGCGCCAGAACTCCTCCCGCCCTCTCGGCGAGGATGGCCTGAGGCTGGCTCCCAGCCGCTGCAGCCTGAGTCAGGTTCCCCGTGAGAGACGCGTTGACGGCCTGCTTAAGCAGGGTGTATGCTTCCCGGCGGTGCTCCTCGAGGCTTCTGGCACTCAGGAAGTAGGCTACAGCCAGGAGAAGAGTGTTCACAAAGAGCCAGAAGAGAGAGGTGCGCCGCCCCCTTACCTCCTCCTCTGGTCCCCCGCGGAAGAGCTCCCTGATGGCCTCCGCGAGCTCGCGCCTCATAGAGAATATGCCGAGAGCCAGCAGCGAGGACAGCGAGAGGTAGAACGCCGCCACAGCGTCCTCCACGCTCACGCTCGGCATGTACGGCTGCTCGACGTCGCTTGTAGAGGCCAGTAGTATGACAGCGGTCAGCAGAGGAGCGAGGAGCGCCCATTGCCTCCTAGGCAAAGAGCTCACTACTTCCCTGGCCGAGGGCAAGGTATTTTAACGCGTCGCATGTACAGAGCTTTTAAACTCGGGTGAGGTAACAGCTTAGGAAAATGAGCAAGATGCAGAAGACCATGTTAAACTTTTAGCGCGCTACCCGAGGGGGATTTCTCAGAAGAGGAAGAGGTTAGGTACCTTAAGAGAACCCAGAGAAGCTCAGGGAGAAGTGCTGGGAGATCGAGGAAAGCCTTGCAGAGCTTATAGAGCTCAGGGCTCAGCGCGCGCTTGACCAGAGGCAGCAGCGCGCGGGTGGTTCAGCGTTAGCTTATTCTCGGTGGGAGAGGCCTCGTGCAGCGGATGGTATCCCCCCTGAGCTACTACAGCAACCCGCGCGTGCTGGGCGAGGTGGCAGGCTTCCTCAGAGGTAGGTGGGTGGCGCTCCACTGCGAGAGGAGGATGAAGGACGGTAGGCCTCTGCTCATCCGCTACCTGCAAGGGAAGCCGCTGCGCGTGTCGAGCACAGCCGAGCTGGCCGCGCTCCTGCGCAGGCTCTCCCCGCTCAGGCCCAGGGCGGTCTACGGCACAGCGAGCATCTACGAGAGGCTGGAGTCCAAGGAGGATGTGCGCGGCGTGGACCACGTCGTCATGCGGACGCCAACGTGGGACATAGACTCGACCCCGGAGCACTGGAGGGCCACCCTGGAGGCGGCCAGGGTCCTGGTCGACGAGCTGGAGAGGCACGGCGTCGTGAAGAGTGTTTGGCTGAAGTGGAGCGGGAGGGGGATGCACGTGCACATTCACGAAGGAGCGCTCAGCACCGAGTTCCTCAGGCGGCACGGCGTCCTCGACGCCACCTGGTCGCTAGTGCAGTTCGTGGCCGAGAGGGTCAGGGAGAGGATCGTGGAGGTGAACGTGAGGCACGGCTCAAAGCTGAAGGTGGAGAACCTCATGGACCCCCAGCGCGTCTTCACAGCCCCCCTCAGCCTGCACCGCGAGCTCGACATGTCCTGCGTGGCGCTCAAGCCGGACGAGCTGGACTCCTTCGAGCCTAGCTGGGCGGACCCGAGGGAGCCGAGGCACAACCCCGCGTGGCGGGACCACGAGCCGGGAGAGGCCGAGCAGCTGGCAGAGCTCGCGCTGAGGGAGGTGGGCGGCTACCTCAGGCGGAGGAAGACTACGCCCTTCCAGGTTAGGCTCAGGACCCTGGAGGAGGCCCTCTCGCCCCCGCCAAGCCCCCAGCCCCTCCTGGGGCCAGGCCTCGAGGTGAAGCCCAGGGTGCCCCCAGCCCCCCTGGAGAGAAGAGACCTGAGAGGCGACCCCCGCAAGGCCGTCGAGTACCTGGAAGACATCCTGGGGCACCTGAAGCTGGGGCTGATACCCGAGGAGCGGGCAAAGCTCCTGCTTAGAGCGGCTGTAGAAGTCACCCTGAAGGCGCAGGGCTACGCGCCAGAGGACGTAAAGAAGCTCACCGAGCTCTACTCAGAGGTGCTCAAGCTGCTGGAGGAAGGCCGCCTAAAAAGCTTGTAGCAAAAAGCCGCTTTACTTGCTGCCGCTGCCCGAGTGCTACTCGCCCCAGCTGCCCTCGAGGTCGCGGCTGAGGCTCTCAGCGATGCTCGCCACGCTGCCGAGGTACTTTTCAAGAGCCTTGTTCACATGGTAGCCTATGTCTCCAAGCCTTGAGACTTTGGTGTAGAGGTCTTCGTATATCTGCAGCTTCACCTCCACGGTTTTCTTATCCATACTCACCCCCTTTTCGCCAGCCTAGCTTGCTCGAGTACTTTTTATACGTTGCCCGTGGAGAAACTTTTATGTACATCGCAGTTTAACTTTACTTAATGAAAGGAGGCGCGGGGCGCCCGGAGGAGATGTCATCAAGGAATTTCCGCATCCCCTTTCCCCGTGAATGAGAAAATTTTCTGGAGTCCCGGGAAGCGCATGTGAAGATTTCTCCACAGCTTAGAGCTTCTCTGCAACTTTTGCTAAAGGGGTTTGAGGCTCCAGCCCTGTTTTACAGCGCGCAGGTAGAGGGGTTTTAAAGGCTGGTTAGCGTCAAAGGCGCTCGGGAGGCGCGCGCAGGCGGGCCGAACCCCTTAAGACGACCAGCAGCCGTTCCGCGCGCGTTAGCTATATAAGGTGTGGAGACGTGGGGTGGCGTGGGTCTTGTCTTCCAAGCTGAGGAAAATCTCCGCGGAGAAGAGGTCCAGGGTGGTTCTGGCACTGGACTACCACCCCCACGGCCGTGACCCGCTGGACTTCTGGAGCAGCCTGCTCAGCGACGTCGGGGACCTCGTGGCGGGCGTGAAGCTGGGCCTGCCGGCCCTGCTCTCAGCGGGTGTTGAGGGGGTGCGCGAGCTCGTCGAGAGCTTTAGCGGCGACGTGTACTTCATCGCGGACTTCAAGCTAGCGGACATAGAGGACATTGTGCGCAGCGTGGCTCAGAGGGTGCTGAGCCTGGGCTTCGACGGCGCGATCCTGCACCTCTTCCCGCTCTGCTACTCCAGGCTCAGCGTCAGGGAGGGCGGCAGGTCGCTCGACCTCTACGGCGTCGCGTCGATGAGCTGCTCCTCCACGCTCATGGACGCGCACCTCGACGAGCTGCTGGACCACGCGGCTAGGCTTGGCCTCGCAGGCGTGGTGGTGGGCGCTAACAAGCCCGGAGCCATCAGGAGGGCCAGGGAGAAGCTGGGCCCCCAGGCCCTCATACTCTCCCCGGGCGTCGGCGCGCAAGGGGTGGAGCCGGGCGCCGCTATCGCTGCGGGGGCGGACTTCGAGATCATCGGGAGGGCTGTTGTCGCCAGCCCCAGCCCACGCGCGACCCTCGAGAAGATCGTGAAGTCCCACCCACCCCCGGGGTGGTGAGGGTGAGCGTGGAGGAGTGCCTGTGGCGCATCGGGGCTGTCCAGAGGGGGCTCTTCAAGCTGTCCTCGGGAAAGATCAGCAACGTGTACGTCGACCTGAGGAAGCTGCCCTCTCACCCTGCTGAGTTCAGGGAGGTTGTCAGGAGCATGAGCAGGCTCGCTGGGCGCTTCAACGTGGACTACGTGTGCGGTATCGCTGTCGGGGGGCTGCCCCTCGCGACTGCGCTGGCCTACGAGCTGGGGAAGCCCCTGATATACGTGAGGAAGGAGAGGAAGGACCACGGCACCATGAAGCAGCTGGAGGGGGATTACAGCAAGGGCGCCAGGGTCCTCCTCGTGGACGATGTAGCCACGACAGGCGGCACCCTCTCCGAGGCCACCAGGGTGCTGCGCAGCGAGGGCCTGGAGGTCGAGGCGGCCCTGGTCGTGGTGGACCGGGAGGAGGGGGCCCGGGAGGCCCTGAGAAGCCTGGGCGTGGAGCTGTTCAGCCTGACCACCCTGAGGAGGCTGCTGGAGGTGGGTGGTCGTGCTGAAGGGGCGTGACGTGATCTCGATACTCGACTTCACGAGGGAGGAGCTAGAGCAGGTGTTCTCGCTAGCGGACGAGATCAGGAGGGAGCCCAGGGCCTTCTCCGAGGAGCTCAAGGGCTACATCATGGCGACAGCCTTCTTCGAGCCCAGCACCAGGACCAGGCTGAGCTTCCAGACCGCGATGCTCAGGCTTGGTGGTAGCTACATAGACCTGGGCGAGCTGGAGAGGAGCTCTGTCGCAAAGGGCGAGAACTTCGCCGACACCATAAGGATGCTGGACTCGTACGCGGACGTGATCGTCGTGAGGCACAGGCTGGAGGGAGCCGCCAAGTACGCAGCCGAGATAGCGGAGAAGCCCGTCATCAACGCCGGCGACGGCAGGAAGAACCACCCGACGCAGGCGATGCTGGACCTGTACACCGTCCGGACGGTGAAGGGCAGGGTTGACGGGCTGACGTACGGCGTGCTGGGCGACCTGAGGTTCGGCAGGGCTGCGGCCAGCTTCATCCTGGGCCTGACGCTGTTCAACCCGAGGAAGGTCTACCTGATCTCGCCCGAGCTGCTCAAGGCCAGGCAGGAGGTGCTCAGCGTCCTCAGGGAGAAGGGGGTGAGCTTCGAGGAGACCTCGAGCCTCGAGGACGTTCTGCCGGAGCTAGACGTGCTCTACGTCACGAGGGTCCAGAAGGAGAGGTTCCCCGACCCGGCGGAGTACGAGAGAGTCAGGGGCAGCTACGTCGTGAGCGCGGCTACGCTTAGGAGCGCGAAGGAGGACCTCATAGTCCTCCACCCCCTACCCCGCGTTGACGAGCTGGGCTTCGACGTCGACTCGACGAGACACGCGAAGTACTTCGAGCAGGCTGCGCTAGGGGTTCCGGTGCGCATGGCGCTGCTGAAGCTCCTCCTCAAGGGGTGATGCGGGTGGAGGAGAGCCTCCTGGTCAGGAAGATCAGGGAGGGCACGGTCATCGACCACATACCGGCTGGGAGGGCTCTCGACGTGCTGAAGCTCCTCGGGCTCACGGGGAAGGAGGGCTACACGATAGCCATCGTCATGAACGTGCCCAGCAAGAAGCTGGGGCGGAAGGACATCGTCAAGGTGGAGGGGAGGTTCCTGAGCCCCGAGGAGGTCGACGAGATAGCCCTCATCGCGCCCACGGCGACGATAAACATCGTGAAGGACTACGCGGTCACGCTCAAGAGGAGGGTTGAGGTGCCGCCGAGGATCGAGGGCTTCCTGAGGTGCCCCAACCCCAGCTGCATCACGAACAGCCCGAGGGAGCCCCTCAGGCCGAGGTTCGAGGTAATCTCGAGGGTTCCGCTCAGGCTCCGCTGCAGCTACTGCGGCGATGAGCTGTCTGAGGAGGAGGTTGTCCGCCAGCTGGTCGGGGTGCATGCACGCTCGGGCTAGGGTCGCTGCCGCGAGGCTGGCCGCCGAGCAGGTGCTGGAGCTCCTGCTGGAGGTCGAGCTGCCCGACCCCTCGCCCGGCCAGTTCGTGATGCTCTGGGTGCCCAGGGTCGGCGAGGTCCCGATGAGCGTGGCCGACTACGAGGGCGGCGTGCTCAGGCTCTTCATAACGAGGAGAGGCGTGGTGACGGGGTACATCCACGAGAACGCGAGGCCCGGGCTCGCACTGTTCGTGAGGGGGCCCTACGGGCGCGGCTTCACCATGCCCAGAGGAGGCCGCGTGCTCCTGGTGGGTGGCGGCACCGGCACAGCACCCCTGTACTTCCTGGCGAAGAGGGCCGGGCTCAGCAGCGCCGGCTGCACAGCAGCCGTGGGCTTCAAGTCGTCCAGGCACGTGATCCTGGTGGACGAGCTGAGGAAGTACTGCGATGTGAGGGTTGCGACGGACGACGGCAGCCTGGGGCACCACGGGCCTGTGCACGAGCTCGCCGCAGCCCTGCTCAGCGGGGAGCGCTACGACAGGGTGTACGCGTGCGGCCCGGAGCAGATGATCGTGGAGGTGCTCAGGCTCCTCGAGGGCCGCGAGGAGGCGCTGGAGGCTTCCCTCGAAAGGTACATGAGGTGCGCTGTCGGCGTCTGCGGCAGCTGCGTCCTAGACCCCCTCGGGCTGCGGGTGTGCAGGGACGGGCCTGTGTTCAGCGGCGCTGTCCTGCGGAGGCTGCACGACCTGGGGAGGTGGTGGCGGGAGCCCGACGGCAGGAAGAGGCCTCTCACGCCGCAGGCCACGGGGTGATGGGCTTGGGTGGGGTCGACCTGGTCGTCGTGGGGAGGGCGCTGGTGGGCGGCAGCCTGGTGGAGGCAGCCGTGGCTGTGGAGAATGGACGCATAGTTGGTGTCACAAGCCCGGCGCTAGCTCCGCCCGCCGAGGAGGTGGTCGAGCTCGGCGCTAAGCGCCTCCTGCTCCCCGGCATGGTGGACCTGCACGTGCACATGCGCGAGCCGGGCTTGGAGCACAAGGAGGACTGGCGCACGGGGAGCATGGCGGCCGCCAGGGGAGGGGTCACGTGCGTCTTCGACATGCCGAACAACAAGCCCCCCACAAACACCTGCGAGAGGGTGAGGGAGAAGATCAGCAGGGCCAGGTCGAAGTCCCTCGTGGACTTCGGGGTCTACGCGGGCTACAACCCCCAGCCCGCCGAGCTGGAGAGGTGCTCCAGCGAGTTCTTCGGTTTCAAGCTGTACCCCGACGACCTCTACAGCAGCGGTGCCGAGGAGGTCTTCAGGCTCGCGGCTAAGCTGAGGAAGCCCGTGCTCGTACACGCGGAGGACCCCTCGCGCTTCAGGCCGTCTCCCCTCCACTCGGAGGCGCGGCCCCCCGAAGCCGAGCTCTCAGCTGCCAGGCGCGCAGTGGAGCTTGCAGCCCTCACGGGAGCATGGCTGCACCTCACGCACGTTAGCACGGCAGCCGTGCTCAGGGAGGCCTCCGCAGCCCGGGTGGCCCTCGACATAACCCTCGATGCCACCCCGCACCACGCCCTCCTCAACGAGTCGCTCTACCGCGGGCCACTGGCTAGCATCGCGCGGGTAAACCCGCCGCTGAGGGGTGAGGAGGATAGGGAGGCCGTCTACGAGTCCCTGAGGAAGGGGGTTGTCGACGCCGTTGTGACGGACCACGCGCCCCACCAGCTCGAGGAGAAGCTGTCGCAGGACCCACCCCCGGGCTTCCCAGGGCTGGAGCTAGCCCTCCACCTGCTGCTGCGCGAAGTCCTGGAGGGCAGGATGCCGCTGAGCGTGCTGGAGCTCTACAGCTCGAGACCCGCCGCGCTGGCCGGCCTCAGGAAGGGCAGGATAGCCCCAGGCTTCGACGCCGACCTGGTGGTGGTCGAGGTGAGGGAGTGGGTGGTGAAGGGGTCGGAGCTCGTGTCGAAGGCCAAGTACACGCCCTTCGAGGGCGTGAAGCTGAGGACTGCGACCGCGGCGACGTACGTGAGAGGGCAGCTCGTGTACCGCGAGGGGGTGTTCGCGGAGAAGGCTGTGGGAATGCTGGTCTCAGGGGGTGGCTAGGCGTGCTCGAAGTGGAGGTAGCCGGGCTAAGGCTCCGCAACCCCACAGTCCTCGCCTCGGGGGTGCTGGGCGTCAGCGCGAGCCTTGCTAAGCGCGTCGAGGAGGCTGGCGCCGGCGCGTTCACGACGAAGACGGTGACGCGGGAGCCTAGGAGGGGCTACATGAACCCCACCTTCGTGGTGCTGGAGCACGGCTACCTGAACGCGGTGGGGCTAGCGAACCCGGGGATTGAGCACTTTTGCCAGGAGCTCCGGGAGATGAGGGAGAGCCTGAGCATCCCTGTCATTCTCAGCGTGGGCGGCGGCTCAGCCGAGGAGCTGGTCGAGGTGGCCAGGCGGGGTGTTGAGTGCGGTGCCCAAGCGGTCGAGCTGAACGTCTCCTGCCCCCATGTGCGCGGGATGGGAGTGGAGCTGGGGCACCGCGCAGACGAGGTTGCAGGCGCGGTCGGGGAGATCAGGCGGCTGGGCGTGCCCGTGCTCGTCAAGCTCTCAGTGCACCACGACTACATCAGGCTCGCAGAGGCGTGCCTCGACTCTGGTGCGAGCGGCTTCACAGCGATAAACACCGTCAGGGGCATGGCTATCGACATCTACGCCAGGAAGCCCGTCCTCTCGAACGTGTACGGAGGCTACAGCGGGCCCGCGATAAGGCCCATAGCGGTCAGAGTCGTGTACGAGCTCTACGAGGCCTTCCCCGGCGTGCCAATAATCGGCGTTGGCGGCGTGGACGGCTGGGAGGCAGCACTCGAGCTCATCCTAGCTGGAGCGTCGGCCGTGGGTGTGGGCTCCGCGATAGCTGAGAAGGACCTCGCGATTTTCGGGGAGATAGTCAGAGGGCTCAAGGAGTACATGGAGAGGGAAGGCTTCAGCTCGATCAAGGAGCTCGTGGGCCTAGCGCACAGGAGCTAGGCGCCTGAAAAATATATAAAAATATATTTTGAATTTTCAAACATGCTTGTTAAGCCATTCCACTACATCGCCCAGGACTTTGTCTTTTTCGACCTCGTTGAAGATCTCGTGCCGTAGACCCTCATAGATCTTCAGGGTTTTATCCGTTGATGCTATGGCCTCGTAGAGCTTCTTGGACGCGTACGGCAGCACCAAGCGGTCATCGCCACCGTGCATTATGAGCACTGGAATGGTGATTCTTCCCGCAACGCTCCACACCTTAGTGGCCGCTTTGCCGAACTCGACGAGCAGCTTCACCGTCGGGTCCTTGAACACTAGTGGGTCGCTCAAGTACTGCTGCGCTACGCTCGGGTCCTTCGAGAGCAGCTCGGCTGCAACGGGCGTAGTAACCCTGGACATGGGTCTCAGAGCCCCCAGAAGCTGGAGCGTAAGCCGGGTCAGAGCTCCCACTTTCACCTCTACAGCAGCGCCGCTCGTGATGAGCCCTGCCAGCTCCTCGTTTAGCTCGGCGGCCGTCAGCACGGCGATGAGCCCGCCCATGCTGTGGCCCATCAGGAAGGTCCTCGCGCCTACCTCGCTCTTGACAAGCCTGATGAAGGCTGCCGTGTCCTCAACGAACTGCTCAAAACGGTCCACATGGCCTCGAGTGGACTGGCTGCGCCCATGCCCCCTGAGGTCGTACATGTACAGCGCGTAGCCATGCTCCGCCAGGTAGCGCCCCACGTGGTCGTACCTACCCGCGTGCTCCGCGAACCCGTGTACACCGACAACCACCGCCTTTGCCGCAGCAGCCGGAAGCCACTTGTAGGCTACTGTCTGCAGCCCTGTGGGTAGGGACACTAGCCCTGCCCTCGCGCTCACGATTGAAGGATTTCGCGCGCTCCATTTTTGTGGTTTTCCAGGAGCCTAGTCCGCAAAACTTTTAGTTCATGCGCAGCGACGAGGATGTGGATGATGTGACTACGGGGGCCCGGAGGTTTGTGAGGACACGTCCCGAACACTGATGCCCCTTTATCCTCCAGCGCGCATGTCTCAAACGCCGGGCACCGATGCATGGTGTAACCTTGTTATACACTAATGGAACTATGTTATACTGCAGTATAACGATGGTGCATAACCCTGTTGTAATCGAGCATAACATAGTTATTTTTAACTAAAACACTGTTATTATGGATCCTCCTTCTCACGAGAGGAACTTCTCGAGCGTCTGCTCGGGGGTCCTGGCTTCCTCCCCCTCCTCCCCTATGAGGAAGGGGGCTAGGTTCACGGGCTTCGGCGGCTTGCTCCACTCCTCGCTCCACGCGATATCCTTGCCGCCCAGCGCCACCCCGAACCTTGACTGGAACTCGTGGACTTTGACTATCGCCGGCATTGGCGCGGCGGGGCCTGAGACGAGCGCTTCGCCGGTGGCCAGGCTGGACAGGCCCTCTACGGTCTCCCTCATCACGTCCTCCATGCTGCTGAGAATGTACTCCTGGTCTCTCGGGTTGGCGGTTCTGAGGGCTATGAGGGTGCCGCACTGCGCGAGGAGCGTCTGGGAGAGCTCCCGCGGCCTCTGGCTGACCACGCCGAGCCCTATGCCGAACTTCCTCCCCTCCCTCGCGATCCGCTCGATGATGTCCTTGGCGGGGCTCCACCTGCCCTGCGGTGCGTAGTTGTGCGCCTCCTCGATGATCACAAGCGTCGGCTGGGGGGCGCCCGCCATCACGCTGGCTGTTATCAGCCGCCAGATGGACTTGAGGATCGTGGAGGCGGTCGACGCCTGCGCCTCGCTCGGGAGCCCGCCCAGCGCGAGTATCGTGAGGCCTGGCTCCAGCAGCGGGCTGTAGACCCTGGCGTACGCCTCTATGCTCCTGAGAGGCTCAGGCTCCCTTATCGACTCGTACAGAGCGTCGCTGGCGCGGGGCGCGGTGATGTACCTCAGCTCCGAGTTCTCCATGAGCATGTCCAGCTTGAGGAGCAGGTCCTCGAGGGACCTGTCGCTGTACCTGGACCCCCTCCCCTGCCTGGCCACCGCCTCCCTGAGCTCCTCGGCTCTGAAGAATATGGGGTCGTCGGCCGTGGCGGAGGGGTGCCTACTCCTCCGCACGTCCTGCAGCGCGTTCCTGAGGTACATCATCTGCTTCGTCGCCCTGGATGGGTCGAGCCTCAGCAGCCCGGCGATGTCCTCGAAGCCGAGGGTCCAGAGCGGCACCTCCAGCCTCCTCGGCGCGACGCCGTACCTGCTCTCCAGCAGCTTCGAAATCCTCCCGGCGGGCGTCAGCACCCTGACCGAGGGGAACTTCAGCGCCAGCGGTACGTACTCGTTGTGCGTGTCGACGACAATAACCCTGGAGTAGGGGAACTTCTCCATTATGGAAGCCAGGATCACCGCTATCGCGTTCGACTTACCAGCACCAGTCATCGCGAGCACGGCGAAGTGCCTAGAGCAGAGCATGTCGACCGAGAGGGTGAAGGGGACGCTGGGGTCTGAGCTGAGCCTGCCCAGCTCGATGTCCCCTCCCCCCATGATCTCGGCGAGCTCCTCGCTAGACGCCGCGTACACCTTCTGGCCCGGCCTCGGCAGCTCCGCGACACCCTTCCTGACCCTGCCCCCCTCCTTCACGCCGACGAGCATCGCGACGAGCTCGTTCCTGGCGGGCCTGAGCTCCGCGTAGCCCTCGAGCTCCTCCACGATCCTGCTCTTCCGGTAGAGCTCGTCGAGCAGGTTGAAGCTGATCACCATCGCGTAGGCCCAGGTGCCGCCGCTCTCCACCTTGACGTAGACACCAGGCCTCGAGAGCAGGTGCATCCTCTCCTCGAAGGCGGCGAAGCGGAGCAAGCTCCTCCCGTAAACCGTCACAACCCTCCCTACCTCCATCAGCTTCACCTCCGCAGCCCCGCGAGCGCCCTGCCGGAGGGCGCGAGCACAGACCTCACCAAGGGGTTGGACGCCCTCCTATACATTTCGTCCGCCAGCACCTGCGCCAGCTCCGGGTTGAGCACGGCGGTGTGGTGCACGTAGCTCAGAGGCCTCGGGTACCCGTGCTGGTCGGAGAGAGAGGCCAGAGTGGAGGCCAGCCTCGCCACCGCGGAGCCGCTGACAAACCTCGGGAAGGTGGCCTGCATGACCGGGCCGCTCCTCGCTAGCTTGAAGTAGCAGACACCGTACTCGCCCCACTCGTGGAAGAGCCTGCTGACGAGCTGGCTCCACGCGGCGCACGGCTTGGGCCTGCCGAAGCGCACCCCCTCCAGCAGGGTGTAGGCGCGCTCGCTACCCCTCCACGCGTAGTCAAGCAGGGAGAGGTCGTTCAGCCACCCCAGCAGCCCCTCCCTCTCGACTATGTACCTGCTCTCCGCGTCCTTCGCAACCCAGACGAGCGCCGTGGAGGAGCTGCGCGCAGCCTCCAGGAGGGCTTCGAGCAGCGCGAGGTACGCTGTGGTCTCCGCGAACACCACCGCGTAGTCCAGGGCCTCCTTCCTACCCCTCAGGTCCGGCGCCGAGCCCGCCAGCTCCCTGTAGAGCTGCGTGGCCAGGTCCAGCAGGCCGCTCAGCAGGGCCCTGGCAGCCGAAAGCGGATCCCCCCTGGACGCGGCCTCGACAGCAAGGCTGTAGATCTTCTCTCCAGCCTCCTCGGCAGCCTCCGCGCGGAAGCCAACCAGCCTCACAGCCTCCTCGTGCACGTCGCGAGCATGGCCGAAGGGGACCATCATCTCCGAAGTGAAGCTACCATCAAGCACAACCGCGTCCAGCCCCCTCCTCGCGAGGTCTATGGCCGCGAGAAGCTCGAGCATGGTCATCAGCTGCCCCGCCCTGCTCTCGCCGTGGCTCTTCGGAACAAGCAGCCAGAGCAGGGGGCGGGAGCTGCCCGGGAGAACCTTCTCAACCCGGTCCCCCCTGTATACCACCGAGGAGACGGATAGCGCCAGTAGGTACGCCCCCCTCCTCTCCTCGAGAGCGTAGCTACCATCCACGAAGCCCGCGCTGCTTAAGCCCTCCTGCGGCAGGGGGGAGGCAAGCTGCCTGACTCGCTCCTCAACACCCCGTATCAGCTCCTCAACCTCCTCGAGCACGCTGACCGCTAACACCTAGACCACTGAGCTCAGCTTGAGAGCGCCGCGTTAAAGCTGTCGATTAGAGATGAGTGAAAGTGCTCGGCCTCACGCCCGTGCCCAGCAGAGTCCTCGAGCGAGAGAGGAAGGGGGGAGCCCGCGCGCCGCGCAAAGAGCGGGGGTAACGGCGTGGCGCGCTAACCTTAATTAGGCCCTCAGGCTCTTCTCCGGCTGTGAGCGTACCCAGATCGGAGCTTGTCGGGAAGAGCGTCTACGACCAGGAGGCTAAGCTCATAGGCACGGTGCACGATATAGCGCTGAAGATAGGGGAGAAGGAGATCACCCTCATCGTTAGAACACCTGGCGGGACCACTGCAGAGGTTCCATGGGATAAGGTAGCGGCTGTGAGGGACATCGTGCTGCTCAAGGAGAAGGTGGAACTACCCCCGGAGGCTCTGAAGCCAGCAGCGCCGGCAGCGGCCGCGGCCCCGAGCACGCCCACAGCGCCCCGCTTCAGCATATCCTCCATCTTCAAGCGGGAGAGGAAGATATGCCCCTACTGCGGGCAGCCGGCAACCTGGATCCCGCAGTACCAGAGGTGGTACTGCTACAACTGCGGCAGGTACATTGACTAGCTGTCAATCACTAGCCCGTACGCGGCAGCACGTGCTCCAGGTAGACCTGAAGCCCCGCTGCGATGACAGCGTAGGATAGCGCGTACATGATGTCTGCCGGGGCGAACTCGTAGACCCCCGCGAGCGTGTAGAGAAGGTCGCTAACCGAGAAGAGGAAGAAGCCCCCCGCGACTAGCCGAAGCGATAGGCCAGCCACACCGCCGCTGAAAACCATTGCGGCAGTCAGGGAGACAACAACCACCAAAGTGTCGAGCACCACGTAGGTGGCATCTAGCGCGAAGACAGGCATTTCCTCACTCCGCAGCGTAGCCGCCTTCCAGAGCACTAGGAGGAGTAGCGGCACGTAGACGGTCGCGAGCACGGCCAGGAGCATTAGCCGCCCTTTAATGTACCCAAGCCTTTTCGCGCTATCGAGGAATGGCCGGGAGAGGCTGAGCAGCCCTGCTGCTAGGGGAAGGTAGCCGGACAGCCAGAGGATATCGCAGACGGAGAGCTCTGGCGCTTCACCTGTGAGAATGATGAAGCACAGCCAGATGATCTCCGCCACAGCCCAGGCAGCCAGGCCGAATGTCGTCAGAACCCAGGGTTTCACCACGCTGGAGGGGCTTCCCTCCAGCCTCTGCACCACGCGGAAACACTGGTAGGTTGCGAAGATGGCGGCCAGTGCCGTGTAAAGGTTGACGTAGACCCTGTAGGCATCTCCAAGGCGTAGCGCCAGAAAGGCTAGGGAGGGTCCCACCAGCACTGCGGCAGCTATCAACACACTGAGGAAAACTCTGTCCATGAGTTTCTGAGGCATGAGAACGGAGCACTTTCAATAAGTTATATAAAAGTGACTCTTCCTTTCGGTCGGTAAGCTAAAACTTTTTATGAGCGAAGGTTGCGGGAGGGGCTGTGGAGGCTCGGTTTTTCGTGGAGAGAGTGACGAGCAACCTGTACCTGCTTAGGGTCGATGACACTAGGGTGGAGTACTTCGAGGCCGCCTGGGAGATCCCCGAGAAGATCACCTACAACGCGTACCTGCTCGTGGGGGGCGAAGCGGTGCTCTTTGACGGCTGGAAGCGAGAGTACACTGACGCCTTTGTCTCAGCGCTTGAGAAGGTGGTCGACCTGAGGGACTTGAAGTACGCTGTAGTCCACCACGCTGAGCCTGACCACTCCGGGACAGCACCAGTTGTGGCCAGCCGCTCGCAAGCCGTCTTCCTGGGGCACCCAGTGGCCGGTAGAGTGCTGAAGTCGCACTTCGGGGTTGAGCGCTTCAAGCCCGTGCGGGACGGGGAGCAGCTCAGGGTCGGGGATTTCACGCTACGCTTCGTGCACACCCCATGGCTTCACTGGCCTGACACGATGGTGACCTTCGTCGAGGAAGAGGGCGTTCTGCTGACCTGCGACGTGTTCGGCAGCTACTCGCTGCCCCCGCTCTTCGACGACCAGGCCGACCTCGGCAGGCTCTCCAGGTACGTGAGGAAGTACATGGTCACGGTGATAGGGCACTACATAGACTGGGTCCCCAAGGGCGTCGCCAAGCTGGAGAGCCTCGGCCTGAAGCCCAGGATCATCGCCCCGGGCCACGGCACCGTTTACCGGGGCAACCCCAGGTGGGTTGTCGAGGAGTACCTCAAGGTGGCTTCGGGGCAGCCAGATCCCGGGAAAGCTGTCCTGCTCTACGTGTCCATGTACGGCAACGTGGAGAAGGCCGTTGAGAGGGCCGCCGCAGCGCTGGAGTCGAAAGGCATGAGAGTCGTCAGGCACGCGTTCACGGATAAGGAGCGGGCGCCTCTCAGCGAGGTCCTGGCGGACATCTCGGACGCCGAGCTGCTGGTCGTGGGCGCGCCCACCTACGAGGCGGGTGCTCACCCCCTAGCCTACCACGTTCTGAAAGCCATCGGGGAGAAGCTACCCCAGAAGCGGGGTATGCCCGTGGTCGTGCTGTCCTCCTACGGCTGGGGTGCAGCTGGCAAGAAGCTGGTGGAGCTTCTCAACAGCTACGGCTTCACGCGAGTCCAGCTGGTGGAGTTCGAGGGCACGGCGCCGCCGGAGCTTGAGGGAAGGCTCGAGGAAGGCCTTAGAGCCCTGGGGTGCGCACCCGGCGCGTGAGGGGTGGTCCTCGCCGGGGCTCCGAAGGTGGGAGAGCTCACTCTCGGCGCGCCTAGGCGAACTTTATCTCGAAGGCGTCGTGCGTGTACCCTGTACCCCAGCACCTCACCTCGCTGACGTAGGCCTTTCGCTTCAGCAGGGCTGAGAGAACCCCTGAGAGGAACCCTCTCTCGAAGTGGCAGACAGCCCTACCTATGTTGGGTATGCCCGCGCTCGATATGGACTCGTAGACGTGCACAAGCCCCCTCTCCCCATTCAGCTCCACGATGTCCACCAGGCCTATCCTCTGGTTGTACGCGAAGGCAGCTATGTCCTCCACGCTCCTCACAAGCCCGCTCTCAACTGCCCTCTCCCCCAGAGACCTCCCAGCGCTGAAGAGCACTATGCTCATCGCCCTCTCACCGATCTCGCGCGGCTCAGACCACCTCAGGAACCTGAACGTGGCAACGTAGACGGGGTCGTCGGGGTTGAGCTCCTGGAAAGTCGGCCTCTCGGGAGCGAGGAGGTCCATCAAGGTGAAGCTCTCGGAAGGAGGATTCAGCGAGACCTCACCCCTCGCCTCCCTCAAGGAGCGCTCCCGGTACGCCTTGACAATGCCTGGAATATCTAAGGAGGTCATTGTCTTTCATGATATCCCACTCCGGGTAGAAAAATAAAACTTTCACTACCTGCTTTACCCACGCGGCACCCCTCTGCGGAAACCCCTTGGCCCGCGGTTTGCCTACAGGAGAGCCCCCGCGCGCCTAAAGGCTTCAATGAGCACTGGCACGCGCTATACAGGGCTTGAAGCGACTCCCTTTCCAGCAGATCAGCGCGGATTCACTCCCTGAGTATGGGGCTTGAGAGGAGCTTTGCCAGCCGTATGACCTCCAGAATCCCCCTCGCGTGGATCTTGTTCTCGGGTGTGGTGGGGCTCTCTAGAACCTTCGTGAAAATCATCTCGAAGAGTGTGTAGAGCTCCTCGTCGAAGGGGATCTCCCCCCGGCTCTGGCAGAGGAGCTCGTACGCGCTCCACGCCTTGTTGGAGGGCATCCTGAGAAGGACGTCCCTGAACACCCTCTCGGAGAAGAACGCGTACGGGACCTTGTACTGCCACCTCCCGTAAGCCTCCTCCACTGCGCGGGAGCAGCTCTCCCACCCCTCCAGCTCGGCGCAGCGCTCAACCCACTCCCGCAGCACCTTGACAGACCACCTAACAGCCATTTAACATTCAGCAACACCTTTTAGGTTAAAGAGCGTAACGCGGCACTACCAGGTGAACGCTATGCGCCTGCGGCTTCACATGAACGAGTCCCCCTACCCGCCGCCGCCCCTCGTCAGCGAGCTTGTCAGCAGGTACGCCGGCCTGCTGAACCTGTACGAGGTCGAGGAGCTGGAGGAGCAGCTCCTCGACGAGCTGAGCGCCTACGCGGGCGTGGAGCGCGAGAACCTGGACTTGTACGCTGGCAGCTCGGAGACTCTGCTGGTAATGCTCGCGCTCGCGAAGGCCCTGGGCCTGGCGG
>Ga0080004_1116231_pt1 | contig 25695 bp, 21 predicted proteins | sample WasSprMetagenome_FD_69207 | JGI IMG/M metagenome (GOLD analysis project Ga0080004, IMG submission 69207) | Sulfidic aquatic microbial communities from Washburn Spring, Yellowstone National Park, USA - WS (SPADES assembly) (version 2) | ecosystem: Environmental > Aquatic > Thermal springs > Hot...
TTGGGCTTTTGGTTTTCGATTTGGTCTTTTAATTTGATTTTCTTTCCCTGGTGTCAAAATTTCTGTCCATTCAAACTCTCCTTTTTCATTTCTAGCAAAACTAACATCTTCTAAAGCTTCTCCTGAATAACAAACAGAATCTACTAAAGTTCCGTCTGGTTGAAAAAGTTTTACACAATCTCCTGAATTATTTAAAGTAATTTTTGAATCTTTTCTAAAAATTACTAAAAAACCATTCTTTGGAATTTTAGATGAAATTTTAAATTTTCTGTTACTTGAATCTTGTAAATACCAATTTACAAGTTCCACGTCAAAATTGTTTAAATTTTTGAGTTCAATAAATTCTTTTTCAGAATCATCTCCTTTTGGATTTGGTAAAATATCATTAATAACAATCCCTGATACAAAATTTTCAGTATTTAAAATTTGATTTGGAGCGCCTTTTGTTGGTTTTGCTACTTTAAAGTCTAAATTATCTTCGTTTGTATCTTTTCCGTTAAAAATTCTCGCTATTGAATAAGGATCTTTTGCAGTAGGAGCGTTATCTGCTAAATTTCCATCATCCCAATTTCCGTAAACAACTTTATCAATTATTCTTCCTGAAGGATCTTTTAAAAATATAATATCTCCCGAATTGTTTAAATATCCTTTGATTTTTTCGGTTACAAAAAATCCTTTTGGAGAAATTTTTCCGTTCAAAAAAGTTTGGGCCCCTGATCCTTCTTCAATATAAAAACCTGTCAAATCAATTTCTCTGTTAGTGTTGTTATATAATTCGATCCATTCTTCTTCGCCATCTACAGGATCTGGGACGAATTCATTGATAACAATATCAGAAGGTGAAATTTGAAAATTTTCAAAAAAAGAAGGTTGGGGTAAAGTTTGAGAAAAATTTAAAACAGGTTCAGAAGAAGTAGAGGATAAAGTAGATGAAGTATTATTAAATTGTGAGCAAAAATTAAAGGTTTTTCCTTCTGAATTAGTGGGATTAGGACAATTTTGAATGAAAAATTCATTCGTTTGAAGGTTCCGCTCTAAACTTTGATTAAAATCGATTTTATTTCCTAATAAAACTTCATCAATTATTTCTCCATTATTTTTTGCAATTCTTACCCCTCCGTTTTCGTTCAAGTATGCAGAATATGTTGCGTCGGCTAAAGAATATAATTGAGAAAAATTAGTAGTACTAGCACACTCTTTACTTACAATTAAAAAATGACCGTTTTTATTGATTGAAGTTTTATTATAAGAAAGAGAACGAGTAGTTGTAGCACCACTTGAAGTAATAATTTGAATTTTTTCTCCGATTAATTCTTTTAAATTAATCTCATTTAAAGAAAGATTATAAAGTTCAATAAATTCACAGCTTTTATTTTCTTTAGTTCCTTCTTTAACTCCATGTATTACTTCACTAATTATTATTTCTCTTGAAGTTTGAAGTTTTAAATTTGAAAAAGGGAAGAGTAAAAATAAAAAAAGAGTAAAAAGAAAAAATTTTATTTTCATAAAATCTTTTTTATTCTTTCCTTATTGGCATTAAAATATAAACGAAATCTTCAAGATTTTTGGGTTTAAAAAGTGCGGGTTTGTCTTCTCCAGAAATTCCAATAAACAATTCAGGATCGTCAATTGCAGATATTCCTTTTTCCAGAAATTCATAATTGAATAAAACAGAAATTTCTTTACCTTTTATTTCAGATGGAATTTCGGTTTCAAAACTTCCCAAATCTACGTTTTCACTTAAAATTTTAATTTTATTTTCTTTTGGTAAAAATTTTAATTCAATCTCGTTAGTTTTTTTTGTGAAAATGCTTGCCATTTTTATTTTTCTTAAAATTTCACTGGTTTTCGTATTTACTTCAACTTCAAACTTTTTAGGAATTACACTTTCGTATTCTGGAAAAGTTCCTTCTATTAATCTTGAAACATAAATTACTTCTGGAAAATCTCCTTCTTCAGATTTTTTTTCTATAAAAATTTGATGTGGCAAATAATAGATTTTTATCCCTTCATTAAAATTATTAAAAATTCCAAAAATTTCTTTTGCGCTTTCTTGAGGAATAATGAATGATACAGGAAAATCTCCTTCTATTTTTTGTGTAGATTTTTTTTCGCCTAACCTAAAACTATCAGTAGCTACAAAAACTAATTCTTTTTCTGAAACTTTTATTAAAACCCCTGAAATTTCAGGTTTTTCTAAAGAAGAAGAAGTAAAATCTAAAACCGTTCTTAAATTTTCTGTAAAGTTTTTACCGTTTACTAAAAAATATTTTTCTTCTTTAGGTAAAGGCAAAACAGGAAAATCCTCGTAAGAAAATTTTTTAGTTTTAGAATTAAATCTTTCTGATTTTATCAATAAAAAATTTTCTTTTTCTTCTAAATCGATTATATCCTCTTCGTCAATAAAACTTATCAATTTTTCAAAAATATCTCTTTTTACACAAATTTTTCCTTCTTTTTCTGTTTTTGCAAGCGATTGATATAAGATTCCAGTTTCTAAATTAGTAAATATCATTTTTATAAAATTTTTTTCAGATTCAATCAAAATATTTTCTAATGTTTCTAAAGCAGATTTTCTTTTTGTAATTTTATTAATAAGTTTCATTCCTTTTTTTAATTGTTCACCCGTAACAGTTAATTTCATAATTTATTTTGTTATTGTTGATAGTTGTGGATAAATTATTTTAACAAAGAACCTTTTAAAAATAAAATTAAAAAATTGTGAAAAAAATGTTTAAATTTTTTCCTTTTCAAAAATTTTGATTTTTAACTGATTGATTTCCTCTGCTAATTCTTCATTTTTCAACAACTCTTTCTTAATTTTTTCACATGCATGTATTACCGTAGTATGATCTTTTCCACCAAATTTTTGAGCGATCGTAGGATAAGAATAATTCATTTCATTCCTTAGTAAATACATAATAACGTGCCTTGGTTTTAAAATTTCTTTCCTTCTTGAATTAGATAAAATATCCTCTTCTTTCACATCGTAGAACTCAGAAGTAATTTTTAAAATTTTTTTGAAAGTTGAAATTTTAGGAGAAGGTGAGATAATGTTTTTTAAAAGTTTTTTTGCAATTTCTAAAGTTATTTCTTTTTTGTGGAGTTTCGAAAAAGTAGTTAAAATGTTTAAAGCTCCTTCTAATTCTCTAATGTTATTTTTAATGTGAGTTGCAATATAGTCTAAAATTTCTTTTGATAAATTAATATTTTTTTCTTGAGATTTTACTTTTAAAATAGCCATCCGACTTTCATAATCTGGAACAGAAATATCAGCAATCATTCCTCCTTCAAATCTTGATTTTAGTCTTTCTGTTAAAGAAGGAATCACTTTTGGGGGTCTATCAGAAGAAAGAACGATTTGACGATTTTTTTCATAAAGATAGTTAAAAATAAAAAAGAATTCTTCTTGTGTTTTTTCTTTTCCAGAAAGAAATTGAACATCATCTAAAATCAAAATTTCTACATCTTTAAAACTTTTTTTTAATTCTTCTATGGTATTATTTCTAACTGCGTTAATAATTTCTTCAATAAGTTTATTCGCTTGAAAATAAATTACTTTTTTTTGTTTATTTTTAAATAAATAATTTCCAATTGCTTGTAATAAATGAGTTTTTCCTAATCCTACTCCTCCATATACAAAAAGAGGATTGTAAATTTTCCCTGGTGTTTCAATAATTGCTTGAGATGCTGCATAAGCTAATTCGTTAAACGATCCCACGACAAAATTAGAAAAAGTATATTTTGGATTTAACCCTGTTTTTTCATCTGTTTCGAAAATTAAAAGTTCAGATTGCGAAAAAGAAATTCTTTTTACAACTTTTTTTTGAAAAGAAGGAAAACTTTTCCCAATTACATATTCTATTTCTTTTATCTGAGGATTAAGACTTTTTAAAACTTTTATTACCATTTGATGGTATTTTTGTTCAAACCATTCTTTAATAAAAGAATTAGGGACCGAAAGTAAGATTTTTTCATTTTGAATTTCTAAAATTTCCGTATTTTTAAACCAAGTATTAAAATTGGCAGGAGAAATTAGAAGTTTAATTTGGGCTAGAGCAGCTTGCCAAATTTCTTTTTCATTCATATAAAAATTATAATAAGGCGAAAATTAAAATCAAGGGAAAAATTTTTAACAAAAAAATAAATTTTTTGTGGATTATTTGTGAATTTTTTGGGTAAAAACAGTCTCTTGAACTGAAATTTAAATTTTTTTATAATTTTAATTCTATGGAACCTAGATTCGATTATAAAAAACTTGAAGAAGAAATATATAAAATTTGGGAAAACAGCGGGTTTTTTAATCCAGATAAACTCCCGAAAAGTCACAAACGAAAATATGTGATTTGTATCCCCCCTCCAAACATTACCGGTACTTTACACATGGGGCACGCTTTTAATTCTACGATTCAGGATATTTTAATAAGGTTTCAAAGAATGAGAAAAAGAAAAACTCTTTGGGTTCCTGGTACAGACCATGCGGGAATTGCTACTCAAAATAAAGTAGAAAAAGAACTTAAAAAAGAAAATTTAACACGTCAACAATTAGGAAGAGAAAAATTCTTAGAAAGGGTTTGGAAATGGGTCAAAGATTACAAAATTATAATCTTGAATCAGTTTAAAAAATTAGGATGCTCTTTAGATTGGTCAAGGGAAAGATTTACTTTAGATAAAGATTATTCAAATTCAGTACTTTTTGCTTTCTTGCATTATTACAAAAAGGGATACATTTATCGGGGTCCAAGAATTGTTAATTGGTGTCCAAGATGTCAAAGCGCAATTTCAGACATTGAAATAAAATACAAAGAAAAAAGGGGAAAACTTTGGTACATAAAATATAAACTTAAATCAAAAGATCAATTCATTATCATAGCAACTACAAGACCAGAGACTATTTTAGGGGATACAGGGATAGCTTTTAATCCAAAAGATGAAAGGTATAAAGGCTTAGAAAAAGAAAAAGCAATAGTTCCTATTGTAGAAAGAGAAGTTAAAATTGTAAAGTCAGTATGGGTTGATCCTAATTTCGGAACAGGTTTGGTAAAAATTACCCCAGCTCACGATATTTTAGATGCCAAAATTGGAAAACAACACAATTTACCTGTAATTAATGTTATCGGTCCTGATGGAAGAATGACTAAATCCGCAGGAAAAGATTTTGAAGGGTTAACAGTTTTGGAAGCTAGGGAAAAATTTTTAGAGAAATTAAAAGAAAAAGGGTTGATAGAAAAAGAGGAAGATTATATTCATAGAGTACCGGTTTGTGAAAGATGCGAAACAGAAATTGAACCTCAAATTTCAGAACAATGGTTTATAAAAATGGAAAAATTAGCAAAACTCACAGAAAAAGCAGTAAAAGAAGGGAAAATCAAAATTATTCCTAAAAGATGTAAAAAACTTTTATTGGATTGGTTAAAAAATGTAGAGGATTGGTGTATTTCAAGACAAATTTGGTGGGGGCATAGATTGCCAGTTTTCTTTTGTGAAAAAAATCCTCAAAAATTTATCGTTTCTCTTAAAAAACCAAAAAAATGCCCCTTTTGTAAAGAATGTAAAATGGTACAATCTGAAGATGTTTTAGATACTTGGTTTTCTTCTGCTTTGTGGCCTTTTGCTGTTTTTGGATGGCCTAAAAAAACTTCTGATTTAAAAAAATTTTATCCAACTGATTTTCTTACTACAGCCCAAGAAATCATATTTTTATGGGTAGCAAGAATGATTTTTTCTAGTTTAGAATTTACAAGAAAAGTTCCTTTCAAAACAGTTTATATTCATCCTACCATTTTAAATATTGAAGGTAAAAGAATGAGTAAATCTTTAGGGACCGGAGTTAATCCTGTCGATTTAATAGAAAAATACGGAGCTGACGCAACTAGGTTTGGAATTATTTTTTCTTTAACCAGAAAAGATCAACAAGCAATCAAGTTTGACGAAAGAAATATTATTTCGGGAAGAAATTTTCTTACAAAATTATGGAATATAGCGAGGTTTGTACATTTAAACACTCAGGATATTAAAGAAAAATTAATAAAAACTCCGATTCCAAAAACTTTAGCTGATAGATGGATTTTAAGTAGGTTACATTCTACAATTTCTTTAGTTACTAAACAAATAGAAGATCTTGAATTTGGAAAAGCAGAAAGAGTGCTTTATGATTTTATTTGGAAAGAACTTGCGGATGTTTATCTTGAACTGAGTAAATTTCAATTAAAGGATGAAAAATTAAAAAAACAAACTCAAAAAATTCTTTTGTACCTCTTGGCAAACATCCTTAAGCTTTTACATCCGTTTTGTCCTTTTGTTACCGAAAAAATTTGGATTGAAAAATTTGGAGATTTGCGGAAAAAAAATCTTTTAATAATTGCAGAATGGCCAAAAGCGCAGAGAAAGTTTCTTAATAAAGCTGCTGAAAAAAGAATTCAAGAAATTAAAAACCATTTAAAGAGACTTCAAAAGACCAATCTTCAACAAACAAAAATTCAACCATGATTAATTTGAAGGCGGAAATTAGAAAAAAAAGTGCAAAAACTACAAGAAAGGAAGGAAAAATTCCTGCAGTATTTTACGGTTTTGAAATTGGAAATTTAAATTTATCAGTAAACGAAAAAGAATTTGAACAAATTTTGAATAAAATCAAAGAAACAGAGAAAATTGTTCTCAATATTGAAGGTAAAGATTTTTATGTTTTAATCAAAGAAATTCAAAAAGACCCTCAAACTGAAAAAATTTTACATGTAGATTTTTTTCAACCTTCTACAAAAGAAGAGATAGAAATTAAAGTGCCTTTAGTTTTTATAAACACTTCAGAGGCTATAGAAAATTTTGGAGCAATTTTAGTGAAAAATTTAAAAGAAGTTAAAATAAAATGTTTGCCTTCTGATTTACCCAAAGAAATTTTAGTAGATATTTCAAAATTAAAAAATTTAGAAGATAAAATTTTAATTTCTGATTTAAAAGTTCCAGAAGGGGTTAAAATTTTAAGAAAACCAGAAGAGGTGGTAGCCTTTTTAGTTTTACCTGAAATTAAAACAGAGCCAAAAGAACATGAAAAAACTAAAGGTTAATTTTTTAATTTTCTTTTTAATTTTTTTATTTTTTTTCTCAATTTTTTACTGCGTTCTTGCTAAAGAACCTCAATCTTGTGATGAGTGCGATATCACTGATAAATTTTGTGAAGGATTAGACCAAAAAGAATGCTTAAAAATTTTAGAAAAGTGCGTTAATCTTTGCGAGAATAAAATAAAAGAAGTAGAAGGAAAATTGTCTCAGTTAGGAACGAAAGAAAAGGGATTGACAAAAGAAATCGAAACTTTAAAAGCCAAAGTTGAAAAATTAAATTCTGAAATCAAAAAAGTCAATCTTTATTTAAACCAAACAAAAATCGGAATAAAGCAAACTGAAACCTCAATTCAAGAAACAGAAAAAAGTATTCAAGAAAAAAAAGAAAAAATCAACCAAATTTTAAGGACAATTAATAAAATAGAAAAAAAATCTTTAATCGAAATTTTACTGGAAGAGAACAAGATTTCAAATTTTTTTGACAATCTTTATTTTTTGAAAATTTTAAGTAGTAAAACACTCCAACTTCATCAAATTCTTTCAGAATTAAAAAATGACCTTACTCAAAAAAAAGTTGTTTTAGAAAAAGAAAAAGAAAAATCTGAGAATCTTTTAAAAATGCAACTTTTACAAAAAATCGAGGCTGAGAATTTAGAAAAAGAAAAAAGAGAAATTTTAAAAATGACAAAAGCGGAAGCTCAAAAATATTTAAGCGAAAAAGAAATGTTGCAAAAAAAAGCAACAGAAATTAGAAAAAGAATATTTCAATTGGTAGGTATTACGAAAGCTCCTACTTTTGGTGAAGCTTATGAGGTTGCAAAATGGGTCCAAAAAATTACCGGAGTAAGGCCAGCATTTTTATTAGCAGTTTTAAAACAAGAATCAGATCTGGGAAGAAATGTGGGTCAATGCTATTTAAAAAATACACAAACTGGATCAGGTATTAGAATTTCAACCGGAGAATTAATTGAAAGAGTGATGGCGCCTGGTCCTCCTTATTCTTCCAGAAACGATGTTGCTTTGTTTTTAAACATTACAAAATCTTTAGGAAGAGATCCTTTTTCTACTCCCGTGTCTTGTCCTATGTCTTTTGGTTGGGGAGGAGCAATGGGACCGGCTCAATTTATTCCTACCACTTGGGAAAATTATAAAGGAAGATTAGCTTCTATTTTAGGAAGAACTCCTGACCCTTGGAGAATAGAGGATGCCTTTTTAGCATCGGGACTTTATTTAGCAGATTATGGAGCAACTTCAAGAATTGGAGAATATAATGCAGCCTTAATGTATTTTTCAGGTAGCACCGATCCTGCCTATTCTTGGTATGCAAACAGTGTTTTGGCGATTGCAAACAGTTTTGAAAAAGATATTGAAGTTTTAGAGAAAGCTAAGTAGAATATTCTTTTAAAGCTTTTATAATTTTTTCCAAATTTCCATCTAAAACATCTTCTAAATTTTGCCAGTTTTTTTTAATTCTATGGTCTGTAATCCGGTTTTGGGGAAAATTATAAGTTCTAATTTTTTCTGATCTTTCACCGCTTTTTATTTGTTCTTTTTTTTCTTTTTCTAACCTCTCTCTTTCTTCCAATTCTTTTTTTTCCAAAAGTTTAGCTTGTAAAATTTCTAAGGCTAATTCTTTATTTTGTTGTAAAGATCTTTCTGTTTGGCACGTTACCACAATTCCAGTTGGCAAATGCTTAACCCTTACTGCAGTCATTCTTTTGTTTACGTACTGACCTCCGGCACCAGAAGCCTTAAAAGTTTCAATTTCTAAATCATTAGGATTAATTTTTATTTCTTCAGATTTCGGCTTTTTTAAAACAGCTACTTTTACTGTGGAAGTATGAACTCTTCCTGATTTTTCTGTTTTTGGAATTCTTTGAACTCTATGAACGCCAGCTTCATACTTCATTTCAGAAAAAACGTCATCACCTTTTAATTCAAAAACTACTTCTTTGATTCCGCCTAAATCCGATTCTTTAAAATTTAAAACGTAAAGCTTCCAATTTTTTTTCTGGGCATACTTTGAGTACATTCTAAAAAGATCTTTAGCAAACAACGCCGCTTCTTCTCCTCCTACTCCTGGGGTAATTTCAACAATGACCGAATCCATATGAGTTTATTTTTTCTTTTTTGCTTTTTCTAAGCGTCTTTTAAATTTTTGAACTTGACCTAAGGTATCGATTAATTTTTCTTTTCCAGTAAAAACGGGGTGACATTTAGCGCAAATCTCAACTTCCATATAGGGTTTTGTCGACCCTACGGTATATTCTGCCCCGCAGGCGCACCTTATTTTAGCATTTTCAAAATATTTTGGATGAGTTTTGTCTTTCATAATTTGTTAAAGATATCAAAATTTTTTAAAAAAATCAATAATTTATCCTAAAAATTTAGTCAAAACGAAGCTTAAAAGAAGAAAAAACAAAAATACTAAAATTAATTTTACTTCTTTTTTTTCTAAAAATCTTAAAAAAAATTCTTTTTTCTTTTGAATTTCAAGTTTTACTTCTTTTTTAAAAGAGAAACTTTCTTTTGAAAAGTCTGTTTTACCTTTTTGAAAAAAGAAAATAGTACAAACTCCAGATTTTTTAAAATCTTCCTTTTTTGATTCTAAAATTTCTTTAAATTCCTTCGGATTAAAGGGATACATTTTTTTTAAGTGTTCAAAAATTTTTGATTTTTCAAAAATTTCAAAAATTTCTTGAGTTTGAATTGAAATTAGATCCTCAGAAAAAAATCTTCCTAAAATTATTTTTAAAGAAAAAGAAAACTTTTCTTTTTTATTTCTTTTTGAGAGATTAAAAAGTTTCCCCCCTCTGATAAGTTGAATTTCAACTTTTCCTAATTTAGCCAAAGCAAATTTTTTTTCTTTTATCGCTAAAAAGAGTAAGTTTAAATCTGGAGAAAAAGTTTTGCTTAATTTCTCTTTGAAATAAAAATTAATTTCTTTTACTGCTTCTTCAAATGCTTTTTGAAAAGATAAAGTGGGTTTTTTATAAAACTTTCGTTTAAAAAAGGTAAAAATTTCTTCAAGAGAAATTTCTTCATTAAAACTTGATTTTTCTCCTAAAAAATACAAACTTCCTAATTTTTTTTCATAAATTGTTTTTGGTTCAAAAAAAGAAGATTTTATGATTTTCTCTTCTCCAAATTTTGATTGAAAATAAAATTCAAAAATCTGCATTTTTTATTTTAATTAAAAAAAGATATAATTTAAACAATGTATTTTACTCATCCTCAAGTTCAAATAAACAAAAAAAATCTTGTAAAAATTTTCAAAAGTTTTTTTAAAAAACCAGAACTTTCTCTTTTGGAAGAAAAAATTTCAAAAATTTTTCCTAATAGAAATTTTATTTTCACAGATATGGGAAGGTCAGCTTTCAAAATAATTCTTGAGAAGTTAAACCTTAAAAACTCTCAAATTTTGTTTCCAGCTTTTATCTGCGATGTTTTTTATCCCATTTTAAAACAATACAATATAGAACCCGTATTTTTAGACGCAGATTTGACAACTTTCAACATTAAAATTGAAGAAATTCCTCAAAAAATCACCGAAAAAACAAAAGCAATTTTAATTTGTCATACCTTTGGTCTTCCAGTTGACATTGAAAAAATTCGTTCTTTTCTTCGAGCTTCCAGCTTCCAGCTTCTAATTATTGAAGATTGTGCTCACGCTTTTTTGGCAAAATACAAAAATAACTTTTTGGGAAATTTTGGTGATGTTTCTTTTTTCTCTTTATACAAACAATTTCCTACTGTGAGAGGAGGAATTTTAGTTTTCCAAAAAGAATGGAAAATCGAAAAATTAAAAAAAACTCATTTTAGTTTTAGAGATTTCATTTCTCTTTTAAATTATTTTTCTTTTTTTGCTTTTTTATTTAAAAAATTTGGAAAAAAAATCGCCCCTAAAGTAATAAGAACTGAAAAGTCAAAAGAACCTCGCGGAATTAATCGAATTTCTTTAAATCTTTTCACAGAATTTTTAGATGATTTTGAAAAAAATTTAGGAAATCGGATTAAATTGGCAAAAATTTTTCAAGAAGAATTAAAAAAGTTAGGTTTTAAAGTTCAAGAAGGAGAAAACAATGTTTTTTGTTATCTTTCTGTTTTAGTTCCAAAAGAAATTGAAGAAAAAAGAGATGAATTTGTAGTAGAAATGAGAAAGGAGAAAGTTTTTTGTACAAGAATTTGGAAAGAACCTATAATCTTTAATAAAGCAGTTCAAAGAGATCTCAAAATTAATTTAAAAGATTTTCCCAACACAATGGAAATTACGAAAAGAATCGTTAACTTTCCTCTTCAAAATTATTTCAAGGAAAAGGACATTGAAAAAATAATCAATGCTACCAAAAAAGTTTTGAAAAGAATAAAGAAAGAGTAAAAATTTTTTATTGAGGCTGAGTTGATGTCTGAGTTGGTATTTCTTCTTGAGGAGTAATTTCGGGTAAAATTGGTTTTTCAATTTTAGGCAATACTTCGTTTAAAAAATCGTGCCAAATTGGAGCTGCTACTTTTACTCCAGGTTCTTTTTTAATAGGACTGTTATCGTTGTTTCCACTCCAAACTCCAACTGTAATATTGCTTGTGTACCCTATCGTCCAACCATCTCTATAATCCTGAGTCGTTCCTGTTTTTACTGAAACTTTATAGTTTTCAAAATACAAAGGTGAATTCCAACCAAAAACAGGAGCTCGAGCCTCATTATCAGAAAGGATATCTGAAATTAAATCAGCAATTCTTTTGTCTAACACTTTTACTTTTGTTTCTTTTTTTTTATAAATTACTTTTCCTTTTGAATCTTCAATTTTCAAAATCGGGTCGACTTTAATTTTATATCCTCCATTAGCAAAAGTGCTATAAGCTTGAACCATTTCTACTAAGTTTACCTCCCAACCTCCAAGAACGATCGAAGGTCCAAAAGGCTCTTTTAAAGTCGTAATTCCTAATCTCTTTGCCATTTCCACCCCTTCATTCAAGCCCGCAAGATGCATTAAAACTTTTACTGAAGGAACGTTTAAAGATTGAGCTAAAGCTTCTCTTAAAGTTACTTCTCCTCTAAATTTTCCGTCATAATTTTTAGGACAGTATTGTTTTCCACCCCAAACACCAAAACAAGTTGGAGTATCCAATACTGTCGTCATGTCGCTATATCCTTTTTCAAAAGCTTTAGCATACACAAAGGGTTTGAAAGATGAACCAGGTTGTCTTAAAGAAAAACAAACGTTTACTTTCGGGTCGAATTTACAATTTTTGCCAGGTGTGCAACCTTCGGGAAGGGGTTTATCTTCGTAATTTCCTGTTCCTACGGTCATTGCTAAAACATCACCATTTTGAGGATTTACTGCTACTAAACAACTATTGAAGGCTCCCAACTTTCTATTTTTTTCAACTCCTTCTTTTACCACTTTTTCTGCAACCTTTTGAAATTCCATATCTAAAGTAGTGTAAACCTTCAGTCCACCTAACTTTAAATAATTTTCACCAAAATTTTTTTCCAAAATTTCTTTTATCCATAAAACAAAATAAGGAGCAAGGAATTCTTTCTTTTTCTCAATAAACTTTACTTCTTCTTTTTTTGCTTTTTCCCCTTCTTCTCTTGAAAGAAATCCCAAACTAACCATCCTGTCTAGAACATAATTTTTCCTTTCAAGTAATCTTTTTTTTCCTTCTTCATTATAAGGAGAAAATCCATAAGGGGATTTAATCAAACTAGCTAAAATTGCAGCTTCTGATAATGTTACTTCTGAGACGGATTTTCCAAAATATGTTTGAGAAGCAGTTTCAACTCCATAAGCATTTTGTCCAAAAGGAACTTGATTTAAATACCACTCTAAAATTTGGTCTTTAGAATACTTTCTTTCGAGCGCTAAACTTAAAATAATTTCTCTGGTTTTTCTGGCAAAAGTTTTTTCATTGCTCAAAAAAGAAGATCTTATCAGTTGTTGAGTGATTGTAGAACCTCCAAATACAGGTTTTTTAAATTTCAAATCTTCTAAAACTGCTCTTAAAATTCCTTTTGGTTCTACTCCAGGATGTTTATAAAAGTTAGCATCTTCTGCTGCAATTACTGCTTTTTTTAAAAAATCTGGAATTTTATCTAAGCTAACGTAAGTTCTTTTTTCTTCTCCAAAAATTTCATAAAGCAATACTTTTCCAGTTCTATCAAAAATTTTTGTTGATTGAGAAAATTCTCTTTCACTGAAAAATTCAGGTCTCGGCAGATCTTTTAAAAAATAAAAAATTAAAAAAAACCCTAAAAGAAAAAAAATTAATCCGAGGAAAAAGAATAACTTTAAAATAAAAAATATTCCTTTTAAAAACTTCATCAATAATTATTTTATTTGAAATTTTTTGAAAATAAAGCCCCGCCTTATTTTAGGCGGGGAAAATTTTTATTGTTTTTACTCTTCTTCCTCTTCTTCGTTTTCTTCTTCATCCCAATCTTCTTCTATTTCTTCATCTTCGGAGAAATAATTTTTAATTTCCATTTCCATGTTTTTAAAAATAAAGAACCGACCTTTTAGCATTGAACATTATTATAAAAATAGAAAAAAAATTGTCAAGAGTTATTTCTCTACCAGAAATTTTTCAAAATCTTTTTTCCATTCAGGATTAATTTTTAGGACTTCATCGATTTTTTGTTTTGTTAATTCTTTCTCACCTAGGGTATAAAGTAAATTTACTAAATATAAATTATAAATTTTTTGGTATTTATCAAGATCTACCGCCTTTTGAAAGTAGAAAATTGCATCTTCCTTTTTTCCTTCAAAAAAATAATTTTGTCCCAAAAGCACAAAGGCGTGTTGATTTTTTGGCGAAATTTCAATTGCTTTTTTTAGAATTTCTTTTGCTTTATTTAAAATTTCTTGATTTTTTAAGGTTGCACCTTTGAAAGTTAAAACTTCTCCTAACGTTAAATAAGATCGATAATCTAAAGGATTTTCTTTGATATTTTTTTCAAGTTCAGGTTCTATTAAGTCTAAAAGCTCCAAATATGCTTTTTTTTCTTTTTCAGTTTGGGAAAATTTTGTCCTGTTTAATACTTCTCCTGTCAAAAATTCACGAATTTGAGTTCTTCCCAGAGGCGAAGATAAAGCTTTTTTTAAAAAATTTTCTTTTGTTTGAAGATCTTGTGAGGATAAAAAATTAATAACAGCTGCCGAAGAAGAAAAAGGCAAAATTATAAAATAATAAAAAGATAAAGAGAAAATGAAAAATAAAGTCAAAAAAGTAAAAATTCCAATTTCGCTTTGCTTTTCAAAAGTTTTTTTAATTTCTTTTCTTTCGCTGGAAATTTCCAAACAAGAGATAAAAGAAAGGGAAAGAAAGAACATTAAATAAGAAGAAATCATATCGAAGACGGTAAGGTTTTGGATAAAGTAAGCCGAAAATAAAGCGGTAAAAATTGAACTTGTCCAAAAATCAATTTCTTTTTTTAGATATTTTTCCCACAAAATAAAGAGTGATCCAAAAAGTAAAATAAAATAAGAAATTAATCCTATTATTCCCTGAGAAACTAAAGTATCGAAAATTACATTATGAGCTCTATCGTACCAAATATCTCCTCCGCAAGGTTCTCTGCCAAAACAAGGGTTATAATGGCGCAAAAAAGCAAATTCGAAATTTTCAGGACCAAAACCAAAAATCGGTTTTTCCAAAAAAGCTTCTTTTGCTGTCTGCCAAACATAAAACCTTCCTCCAAAAGAACCCACTTCTTTTTCTAACATTTTTCTAAAAAAGCTTTCAGGGACAAACATTACAGAATAAATTGCATAGATTAAAACTACAATGCCCAAAATTAAAGGAATTAAAGAAGTAAACTTTAAAATTTTGTTTTTTGATTTTGCCAACCAAAGCAAAAAAATCAAAATTAGGGCCCCATAAAGCGAGATTTTTGCCGCCCTCGCTCCGCTTTTATAGAAAAAATTTAAAATAAAATCTGAAAAATGAGCGTTTTTTAAACTAACGCCAGCATGCAAAAGAAAAAATGCGAGAACGAAAAAGGAAACGATAGAAAAAATTTTGATTTCTTTTTTAGTTTGAAAAAATAAATAGAGAGCAAAGAAGATGTTGAAAAGCAAATAAGTCCCCAAAAAAGATTCGTTTCCCAAAGTTCCCCCGCCTCTCATCGTTTGGTTATTTACATTTAATATTGCAATTAATCCAACTAAAAGAGCGACAGAAATAGATCCAACAAAAAATTTTCCAAAATCTTCTTTTTTGAAAGTAGAACTTAACACCAAAAAGAAAACAAACAAATGCAATTGCATTAATAAACCTGTCATTCTTTCGTGTTTTGACCAAAAAGAGTAAGAAGGATTAATACCGAAGATGGTAGAAAGAAAAAACGAAACGAGGTAAATTAAAATAAAAACCAAAACAAAATTAAATTTTGGTTGGTATTTTTTGTCTATCGAAATTAAAAGGATCCATAGAAAAAAAATTATTTCTACCAAACCCATAAAATAAATGGATTTTGGACCCACAAAAGGAAAGAAAAACTTGTTTAACAAAACTAAGGGAGTAAGAAAAGAAAAAAAGGTTAAAGTTTTAATTAAAAAAACCAATTTTTCTGTTTCAATTTTCATTACTCAAATTTTACTAAATTCTTTTTTTTGAGACAAATTTTTGCATCACGAATTTGCACGAATTTTTTAGTACAAATTTTCGCGAATTTTTTAGTAATATTGAATAATGAAACTGGAAGAAATAGAAAAAAAGAAAAAAATTTTAATTTTAGGATTTGGTAAGGAAGGACAAGATGCCTTTTTGTTTTTAAAGAAAAAGTTCCCCGAAAAAGAAATTGCGATCGCAGACCAAAATGAAAATTTAAAAATTAAAAAAGAATGGAGAGGTGCAAAGTTTTTTTTAGGTAAAGATTATTTAAAATGTGTAAATAATTTCGATTTGATAATAAAATCTCCTGGAATTTCTCCAAAAATTCCTGAAATCAAAGAGCTTTATCAAAAAAATAAAATTACAACTCCTGCAAAAATTTTTTTGGAAAATTGCAAAGGAAAAATAATCGGAATTACAGGAAGCAAAGGAAAAGGACAAACTACTCTTTTAATTTACAAAATTTTAAAAAGCGCAAATTTGAAGGCAAGATTGATCGGCAACATCGGAAAACCCTACCTTTCTTATTTGAATTCGAAAACAGAAGATAAAATTTTTGTTTTCGAAATGTCAAGCCATCAACTTTTCAAAATTGGTGTCTCTCCTCAAATTGCAGTTTTAACAAAAATTTCTCCAGCTCATTTGGATTTTTTTGAAAGTTTTGAGCAATACAAAGAGGCTAAAGAAGAAATTTTAAAATGGCAAAAAAAAGAAGATTTTTTAATTTATAACGCAAAAGACAAAATTATTTTAGAAATGGTGAAAAAGTCAAAAGCAAAAAAGATCCCGGTGAAAGATCCTCAAAAAGAAATTGAAAAATATCATTTTAAAAAAATTCCAGAAATTTTAAGGTTTTATTCTTTAAACTTTGCTTTAGCTTTGAAGGTTGCTGAAATTTTTCATGTAGAAAAAAAGGTGATCGAAAAAGCGATTGAAAATTTTAAAGGATTGCCTCATAGATTAGAGTTTGTAGGAAAATACAAAGGAATTTATTTTTATGATGATTCAGCGTCGACTTTGTCTTCAGCAACAGAGTTTGCAATAGAAAATTTAAAAAACAAAATTTCAACTTTAATTTTGGGAGGTTCTGAAAACTTCGTTGATATTTCTTCTTTGGTGAAAAAAATTTTGAAAGAAAAAATCAAAAATTTGATTTTGTTTCCTGATACCGGGAAAAGAATTTATGAAGAAATTTTAAAAAGAAAAAATAAAAAAGCTCCAAATTGTTTTTTTGCTCATTCTATGCAAGAAGCAGTAAAAATGGCTTTTGAAAACACAGAGAAAGAAAAAATTTGTCTTTTAAGCCCTGCTTTTCCCTCTTTCTCTCTTTTTTCAAGTTATCAAGAAAGAGGAAATTTTTTTAAAAAATTTGTGAAAAAATATGGGAAAGAAAGAAGAACTTGAAAGATTGCATCAAGAAATTAGAAATTGCAAAAAATGTTCTTTGTGGAAATTAAGGAAAAATGCAGTTCCTGGTGAGGGACCGGCAAATGCAAAAATTTTTATTTGTGGCCAAAGTCCCGGGGTTGAAGAAGATAAAACAGGAAGACCTTTTGTAGGAAGAGCAGGAAATTTTTTGAATGAGCTATTAAAAATAGCTGAAATAGAAAGAAAAAAAGTTTTTATCACTTCACCCTTAAAATGTTTGCCCCAACCTCCGATTAATCGAAAACCAAAGAAAGAAGAAATTGAAGCCTGTTTGCCTTATTTGAAAAAACAAATTGAAATTATCAATCCAAAATATTTTATTTTACTTGGCGAAGTTGCTTTTTCAGTATTTTTTCCAAAAGAAAAATTAAGCAATTTTCGAGGAAAATGGATTGAGAAAAATGGAAAATTTTATTTTCCAACCTATCATCCCGCCGCCGGCTTGAGATTTCCAAAAATCAAAAAAATTTTAGAAAAGGATTTTAGGAAATTAAGAGACAATTTTAAAGCCTTATCATTTTTTGAGTTTTAAAATCGATTTCTAACCAGAAATTTTATAACCCCATTTGTTTCAGAATAATCTTTAGAATAATTTCTTTTAATACAGATAATGTTAATTCCTTGATGAAATTCATTATTTTTCTCAAAAGTTTCTTCGATTTTTTATTTCGCATTTTTTGAATTTCGACCCATTTGACAAATTGATTTTCATTTCTAAAAATTTCTTAATGAACCCAATTGTTAAAAAAATTTTCAAAGCCATATTTTTTGTTTTGAGATTTACTCTTTTATTTATCATTTTGTTTTATGCTTGGGTTTTTTCGTGGGGAACTCTTTTCCACCATTACCATTATTTTCCTTTTCAGGGAATTTCTGTAGGAATTTTTATTTGTGTCCCTCCGTTTCTTTTCACTCTTCTTTACTTTCTTATTCGTTCTCGCAAAAAATAAAAAGGCACCCTTTTTAGTGCCCTCGTAAGGAAGGTTTGAACCGTAGCCCAAACCTTTAAAATTATTCAATTGTTATGGCGCTTTTATTATTTCTATTATACTCGGAAAAAATCGTTTGTCGTATTGGGTCATCTAAAATGTAAGTGAAATGGGATTGGTTGGGACATTTAAAAGGTAAGTGAAAAAAATTGGGTAGAATGGGGTAAAAAGGTCACAAAATAAACCAATTTATCCCATTTTACCACCATGGATATGCAAGCTAAAAATCAATATTTGAAGGCTTTAATCGAAAAAAGAGGTTATCTTTTAAAGTCAAAGAAAGAGAAATCAAGGCTTTTGGATGAATATTGTCAAACCACTGGTCAAAATAGAAACTATGTCATTAGGAAAATTAGAACTGGGAGCTATTTGAAGGCAAACTTTGGAAAAAGAAAAAGGAAGGAATACTACGATGGCTATGTTAAAGAAGCTTTAGTGAAAATTTGGAGAATCTTTGATTATCCTTGCGGTCAAAGGTTGGAATCTTTGCTCAAAGATGGAATAGCAGAAAGATTGAAGGAATTGGGAGAAATAAATTGTTCAAAAGAGGTTTTGGATAAATTAAGGAAAATCAGCGCAAAGACAATCGATAGAAAATTAAAACATCAAAAAGAAATAGAAAGAATAAGGAGAAAATATCAGAAAAAGGTTCATCCTCTGCTTTATCAGAAAATACCAGTGAAACTCTCTGATGAATGGGATAGGTCTCAATTAGGAAACATCCAGACAGATTTAATAGAGCATTGTGGCCAATCAACCAGAGGCGAATATATTAATACCATCTCAAATACAGATATTGCTACTGGTTGGTGGGAAGGAGAAGCAATTATGAGTAGGGGTCAAATTCCTACTCAAGAAGGATTAGATAAAGCAAGAAAGAGATTTCCCTTTAAATGGAGAGAAATTCATTCTGACAACGGGACAGAATATATCAACTGGCATCTCTTCAGATATTGTCAGAAAGAAAAACTTTTGTTTTCAAGGTCAAGACCAAACAAAAAGAATGACAATTGCTTTGTTGAACAGAAAAATTGGACCCATGTTAAAAAGTATGTTGGCTATTTAAGGTATGATACAAAAGAGGAACTGGAAATTCTCAATGACCTTTACCGAAATGAATTGAGGCTTTACAAGAATTTCTTTCAACCAGTAATAAAACTTATTTCAAAAGAAAGAATTGGAGGGAAAATTCATCGAAAATATGATATCCCTAAAACCCCTTACCAGAGAGTGATGGAATCAAAAGAGATTTCAAAAGAAAAAAAACAAGAATTAAAGAAAATCTATGAATCGCTTAATCCTGCTGAATTGAAAAGAGCGATCGATAGAAAATTAGACCTTCTTTACAAGATTTACCAAAAGAAAAACAAAACTTCAAAGGTCGAACCAAAGAAAAAATTAAAACCAAATTCACTTACTTTTAACATGATTCAACCAGAATCAATTTCACTTACCTAATTAAATGATTTGACACGCTTTGTTTGGTGTGGGGGTTTAATCCATAAATCAAGGAAAAAGAATTTAAAGAAATGAAATTCAGCAGGCGGGGCTCCGCCCCGCCTGCTTTTAAAAATTTTCTTACTAAAGTTTTCGCTCGCCCCCCGTCGGGACGGGCTCGCTTTAGAATTTTTTAAAAAAATTTAGCTTTTAAAATTATAAGAGAAGATAAGTTGATAAAATTTAAATTTTAACATATACTAATATTAACCACGAAAAAAAATTTAGGATGGCAAAAATAAGTACCTTAAAAATCAAAAACTAAAAAGGAGGTAAAAAAGATGGAATGGTTTAAGCGTCTCTATATGGGCACCTGGCAGTTTAGCGGACAATTCAAACAGCTATTGCGTTCGCAGATAGAAGCACTTTTGAATTTCGCTCTACAAGCCGGTGTACAACGTTTTGATACGGCGGCCGTATATGGAGACGGAAAAGTGGAGGAGATTCTAGGGGTTTGTTTGCCACCAATAGCAGTGGTGGTAACTAAAATTCCAGCTACATCTAAACCACCATTGCATTTACCAGCTTCGATTTATAACTTTTATACTCCAACTTCAATCCATCGGAGTATAGAAGCATCATTGAAAAGATTACGACGTAATTCCATCGACACCGTGCTTCTGCATAATTGGCATCCTTCGTGGTCATTAGATGCTATTGAGATCATAGCGGCGCTTGATGATTTAAAAAAGAGTGGTCTGGTAAAACGAATTGGAATTTCCTTGCCAAACGGCTTCAACACATGCATTGATGATGCGATACTGCCGTATCTTGATGTGATAGAAGTCCCTTTTAATCCACAAGAACGGTGGATCCTTAATCAGCTGCCAAAATTGCTTCAATTAAAAAAGGAGGTTCTACTTCGCAGTCTGTTTTGTCAAGGAAGACTTCTCAAAAAAGGTTACACTGCAAAAGAAATTTTACAAGCAGTCTTACCACTTAACACCTCCGTAGTTATTGGTATGACTACGGAAGAACAAATTAGAGAAAATATCAGAATTTTGAAAGGGGGTGAATAAAATGCACTGGTCTGAAGTTGTTGCACAACGTGTGCTCGAAAGAGTGCATCCGGGAGAAGTAGTTGTGATAGGATCTGGTATCTCATTGTCCGGTCCGGTTCACGTCGGGCACTGTCGTGAATTTATCACAGCTGCACTTATCGATCACGCGGTAAAAAGAAACGGTGGCAAGACAAGGTTTATCGCTTTTGCCGATGATATGGATCCTTTGCGGAAGGTATACCCTTTCCTCCCACCTGACTACAGTCGCTGGGTTGGCTGTCCATTGTACAGAATACCAGACCCTTGGTGTTGTCATAAAAGCTATGCCGATCACTTTCTACAAGAGCTCCTTGATGGATTTACTAGACTTAAAATTACGCCAGAGATAATCCGTTCAAGCGAGATGTACAATTCAGGAAAATTTTCAGATCTTGTAAAGAAAACGCTCGTCGCTCGCGAGGAAGTTGGAAAAATACTCAACGAAGTCATGAAAGGTCCGCGAAAAACTAAAAATGTTTGGCCATTCCAGGCGGAATGTCCAAAATGTTTTTCCCTCCAACGCACGCGCATTATCGCAATGAGCGATAATAATCTGTTATGCTATTGTGATGTATGCAATGAAAGGTTTGAAGTTAATCTTCAAACTGGTGGTGGAAAGCTTATATGGCGATGCGACTGGCCGATGCGATGGGCTTACTTGGGCGTGATAGTCGAGCCGTTTGGACACGATCATGCCACAGCAGGCGGTTCTTACGAATCTGGTCAAGTTATCGCTGAAAAGATCTACGGCATCAAAGCGCCGGTGCCAGTTCCCTACGGCTGGGTTCATTTCAAGTTTGGCGGAGCGATGCATTCTTCATCTGGTAAAGCAATTTCTATCACCCAACTCACAACGGCATATCCACCGGAAATTATCTGGTGGATGTTTACAAGAAGAGACCCAGGAGTAACTATTCAATTTGATCCAGAAACCACTTTGTTAGAGGAAGCCCGCTTTCTTCGCGACAGCATAAAACGAGACGGCATTTATGCCGAAAACGCGACAATTGTTGAATCTATCGTTGGTATTCGGCCATCGCTCGTGGTTTATCCATTCGATCACCTGGTAATAGTTGCTCAGTTATCTCAGTTTCAAACGGAATTTGTTCTCGAAGTTTTGAAACGATCGCGAGCATATCAAAACGCAAGCATTCTGGTAACACAAAATGATTTAGAATACATCAGACGATGGTTGGAGCTTTACGGCGAGCATTATCGCATTCGGATACGAGAACCAGGCGAGCCCGTCGTCAATGCTAATCCAAACCTTCGTCCAGCGCTTAACGTTCTTAGGTCTAATCTTCAACAAATAGTTTGGGGGGCTCAAACAATACACAATACCGTTCATGAAACGGCAAAAACTGTCGGCGTGAATGCTAGTGAGCTCTTCGCTGAAATCTATAAATATACAATCGGACAAGATCGTGGACCCAAAATTGGTTGGCTCTTCGAAACCCTAGGAAAAAACAAAATCCTCCATCTTCTTTCATAATCTAGAGGCGAAGCGTAATGCTTCGCCTTATTTTTTTATCCTATAATTTTTTGCTCCGTGCCAGTTATAATGATAGCTTGAGAATTTGAAATTCTAATTACTTTATTTGTTGTTGCTCTTTCATAAACAACCAATTCTTTTTCGAGAGCTGGATTATAGTGAGGACAGATTTCAAAATTAATTAGACCGAGTCCTTCTAAATTTCTGATACCAACTTCATTTGGCTCTGGGTCCACCGAAGCCGCAATTTGAATCGTTGGAGATAGTATAATTGCTCCTGCGCTTACGCCAATATATATGCCATTATGTTCTAATAATTTAATTATCGCGTCTTTAAAATTCGTTTCTCGAGCATACTTTAATAGTTTGAATGTGTTTCCACCGCAAACGTAAATCACGCTATACTTAGTAAAATCAGCTTGTGGATTATTTTCAAGGTCAATAAAATCAACGACATCAAAACTTAATTCTCTAAATTGAGATTCTGCTAATTTCGAATATTTGTTATTCGCTTTACCTTCAGCTGCTGTAGTTACAATAGCAACTGATTTATACGGTAATGAATCAAAAAATTTCTCCGCGGCGCGCCTGACGGGTTCAGCTGATAAACCAGTCGAAGTAAGAATAATTATTCCTTTTTTTGTAGTATTCATAAAACTTATTTTATAATTATTGTAACAATTTTTTTAAAAATTCAAAAAAAGAGGCACGCTTTTCGCATGCCTCGAATTTAAGGATGTTTTTGAATTTCCTTTATGTTTGTTTCTATTCTTTTCATCACCACCTTTCCGCTTTAATCCATCGCTAGATGTTTAAAAACAGTTTGCCTGATGGCATAGGTGAATTTGTTAAGATCAGGTTGAGTTACAAGGCCGCGCTGCAAATCCCAACTGATAACGGTAGCTGGGATTCCAAGTCGGTCCAATACTTGCTGAGCGCGTTCAACAGTCATTCGGTAGATAGGACTCTGCGTGCAGATTTGTCGCTGAGTGATAGGACAAAGCGATATTTCACATGCTTGTCGATCGAACGCCTGCACCGAGGTAATATTTGGAATCTTAAGCATTTTTGTGAGAGCGCAAGAAGATTTAAAATAGACGGGAATGCCAGGAAAATATTCTTTACTCAGAGAGATAATTGTATTAATCAGCTTTTGGGGCAAAAACTTCACATTGTCGTCACGCGGGATATTGGGCATCGGCAGATTATGAATTTCTGTCAAGCCGTATTCAATTCCTTCTGTCCATCGTAGACCACCGGGCACGATCATGTCAATTACCTGTCCGTAGTGTTTTTTAACCCACAATATCATCATTTCTATCCTCTCAGAATTACCACTCCATTCGGAAACAATGGGACGCATATACCAAGCGATTGTCGCTCCGGCTTCCTTTGCTTCTTCCACGTTACGAAAACGATTGTTTCTGACTGGCTCGATTGTAACGGGATTGTCCGCCCAACAAAGCGATAGCATTAATCCGCGAGTCGCTTTTACGATTCTGGCAAAGTCAGGCTTTCTTTCTTTCGGAATGCCGGCTTTAGTAACAATCCAAAAAGGATTGTGTAATCCTCGTCTGATAAAAGTGTCCATTATTTCAAAAGTGCTGTCAGTAACCGGTCCCGGTGTAAAAGGCTCAGTGCTTGCCGTTCCAATACTGATAATGGTTTTATCTGGCACAAAGAATGGGTGTTTGATTAGTTCGTCTAAAATTTGTTCCACTGAAAACGGATTGCGGCGACGCGGATTCTTAGGCATAGTTCCTTCATCTACAAGATCTTGATAAGTACCTTGGACGTGGCAATACCTACACTGCCATGGGCAACCGACCCACAGATCTATTGAGAGAGAATTATTCGAAACACTAACCGCTGAAAGGGGGTGGCTTGGATTCGGAACGAGAACGCCGTACGTAAATTGACGTAGAAAAAATTCTCGTCCCGTTGTTTTACCCTTGATCCGAATAAATGGCTCAGTATTTGCAGTCTCAAAGTACCAATTTTTAGATTCCATCTTTTTTACCTCTTTTTTAGTTTTTGATTTTTAAGGTACTTATTTTTGCCATCCTAAATTTTTTTTCGTGGTTAATATTAGTATATGTTAAAATTTAAATTTTATCAACTTATCTTCTCTTATAATTTTAAAAGCTAAATTTTTTTAAAAAATTCTAAAGCGAGCCCACCCCTTCGGGGTGGGCGAGCGAAAACTTTAGGAGAAAATTTTTAGAAATAGGCAGGACAAAACTCCCTGATAGTTCTCATTTCTTTTTCAGATTTCTTTTCCTTGATTTGTGAATTAAATAAAGTTTGTGTCCGAAACTACGAGTGAGCAAGGAGGGACTTGAACCCTCACGGGAAAAAATTTCCCCTAGGAGCCTCAGTCCTAGCTGTCTACCAGTTCCAGCACTCGCTCATTTAACGACTTAGCTATCTCTTTATTATCAATATCTAAAATATTTTTTAATTTTTTATATTTGCGTTTAAGAAGGGGTAAATTATTTTTATAATACATTCTTGAAATTAGTATCTTGGCTTTTCTCTTGGCAAAACATAAATTCCAAGCTCTTTTTTGTTTTGTAATATGACCGTGAATCTTAAGAAAATATTTTAGCTTATTTCTGAGCCATTCTAAAAATGACAGACTGCCAGAAGTAAAAGCTACATAAAACATAAAACTACTTAACCATCTTGGATCCCGATAACTGTAGCAAGTTCCATCTCCATCAAAACAGCCTCTGAGAAAATCAAAAAAATATTTATCGGGAATCATCAGTGCCCTAATCCGTTTTGATTTGTGAGGTATTAAACCAATTGAAAGTAAAAATTTATAAAAAATTACATCACCGAATTGTATCTCAAAGTATTTCTTTATTTTCTCTCTAGCTCGCGTCTTTTTTCTTATTTTATTTTTAATCTTTAGACACTCCGAAAAAATTTTTACAAGATTCCTATCTTTAGAGGTAAAATTAATATGTCTTCTGTCTGAAGATAAATTTCCGTCAGTTGTTAGAAGACCGATGGCATAAGCGAATTCTGGCGACCATTTAATTCTAACTTTCCCTAATGGTTTCATTCTTTTATCTCTGTTTCTTTTTCTATTTCTTTATTTGTTTCTTTTAAAGTTTTATTTAAAACTTGAGGCGCTGTTTTTAATTTCTTTCTCGTCTGCTTTTGAGATTTTTCTCTAATATAATAGAGCTTTGCTCTTCGTGGTTTAGTGGCTTTAATTAACTCCACTTTCTCAATCGTTGGAGAAAAAATAGGCAAAACCCATTCAATCCCCACTCCTTTAATAATTCTTCTTATAGTAAAGGTTGCCCCAGGTTCATTTTTATGTTTTCGAGAAAGAACTAAACCCTCTATTCTTTGAGTTCTTGTTTTTTCTCCTTCTTTTACTTTCTGATAAACCCTTAAATACATTCCTGGTTTAATGTCGGTTGTTTTTATAATTTCCATATTTGTATAGTTTCACCAGGTTGTTTCCAGAATTAAGTAAGGAAACAACCCCTTCTTTTCAAAAAAAGCATACAGCAGGATGATAAAATATAGAGAGAATAAAGGTCAAAATAAAAATTAAATA